>OLSQ01000139.1_pt1 | contig 75388 bp, 57 predicted proteins | sample 1672561 | NCBI WGS metagenome assembly OLSQ01 (sample SAMEA3136699, study PRJEB25190) | human gut metagenome | biome: human gut; feature: human-associated habitat; material: faeces | place: Austria | collected 2013
CGCATTAAAGCCATTGGCAACGGACAAGTTCCGGCTGTGGCGGCAACTGCATTCCTGATTCTATTCAGCAGATTTCAAGATGGAAAAGAATTTACCCTGTAAAAAAAATGAATCCTGAAAATGAATTTGAAATACGCATCTATGGTTCTGTTTTCAAAAACGACCCTTATGTGACAATGCTTGTTTCCTATGAGGTTGCAAAAGACCTGATTGAAAAAGTGGATATAAACGCCGGGAAAAATGAAATTCTTTATTTCAGAAAAAATGAAAACCAAGCGTGGGTTGCTCTAAATATGAAATATTTTCAAAGTTATATATGCGACGGGAAAACAATTAACTTATTTTTTTCATAAGTCATTGAATAAAAAAATGAAAGCCGTAATGCGATATTTAGGAGGAAAAAACCGATACGCGCGGGAAATCATTGAACACTTCCCGCCGCATTGCTGTTATCTTGAACCGTGCGGCGGATCCGCCGGCGTCCTGCTGAATAAGCCTCTTTCCGCGGTGGAAATTTATAATGACCTGGACGGAGAAGTGGTAAATTTTTTCCGAGTGTTGAGGCACGGGAAGGCCGGGAAACTTATTGACGCTATCCGCCTGACGCCTTACAGCCGGGAAGAACTGAACCATGCCCGTCCAGTCAAGGATCCCGTGGAGCGTGCCCGCCGTTTTTTGGTGCGCTCCTGGTTCGGCATTGCCAATGACGCATTCCGGGACGCTTCATCCGGCTTCCGGGTGAGCCGGAACCGTCAACCCACGGTGGCCGCTGACTGGAAAAACCTTCCGGAAACGCTGGAAAAGGCCGTTGAACGGCTCCGGAACGTGTACATTGAACAACGGGACGCCCTGGAACTGATCAAACTGCATGACGGCCCGGAAACCCTGCATTTCATAGATCCGCCCTACCTGAAAAGCACGCGCACCCGTGAAGGAGCCTACACTCACGAATTCACCGATACACAACACCAAGACCTGTTGCGGCTGGTGCAGGATTGCCGGGGGAAAGTGGTGTTGTGCGGGTACGACAACGCACTTTATAACAGCGCCCTTTCCGGCTGGTGCAAGGTCAGCTACGGAGCCCGCGCCGGCATGGGAAAAAAACGGGTGGAATGCATGTGGATGAACTATCCTGACCAACTTTCACTTTTTAATTTTCACGCATGAAATCACACAAAGAACTTGCCGAAGAAATTTTAGGCTATCCAATCGGGGAAGACGGGTGCGCCCCCTGCCCCGGCGCCGCGCTGCATACAACGCAAAGCGGGCCGAGGGATTGGCGGATCTGGTTTGACGGCGAAGGAAAGCCGCATGAATATTGCTTCCATCAATCCTGCCAGAGCGCCCGCGACGACTTCATGAGAGTGCTTTACCGGGCTATCAGCGCAGAAGAACGAGGGGCCCGCAGCACCCGCAAAGCAACCCCCAAATACCAGCGGCCCCTGCCCCCGGCGCCCAAGGCGCGAAAGGTAAAAGCGGAAGAATTGAATGAAGATCTGGCCCTTGCGCTGGCGGGCCGGGTGGAGGAAGAAATCACCTTTGACTGGCTGAGGGATCATAGCCCGGTGGAAATCCCCGGCAATCCCCGCGCCTGGGGGGAACTGCTGCTGAATGAACTTTATCCCGCCGGTGCGCGGATCCTGGTATTCACGGCCTTTGCCTCCCAGGGGCAATATATGTATATCGTGAAGGATGGCGTTTACAAGCTGGGGCGGAAACCCGGCGTGGAGCCCGTGAAAGCCCCGCGCCTGCCTGCCGGCGGGGATGCCGGCGTCTGGTACTTAACGGCGCCCGTGACGGGCAAATGGGAGCCCAACCCCGGCAAGCGGGATGCCATGGGAAATTTGATGCCGGGGCGGCGGCATGCGGCCTGCTGCACGTCCTTTCCCTTCCTGGTCCTGGAAAGCGACGTTCTGACCGCGGACGTATGGCTGAAAATTCTGGTGCAGCTTGCGGATCCGATTGTGGCCGTTTACACCAGCGGCGGGAAATCCGTCCATGCCCTGGTGAAAATTTCCGCCGCCACTCCGGAAGAATTCAACGCCATCAAGTCCGAATACGTCTGGCGGCTGTCCGCCGTGGGAGCGGACGCCGCGGCCATGACGCCTGTGCGGCTGTCCCGCCTGCCCGGCTGCATGAGGCACGGAGCCACCGGGGAAAACGGAACCTATTTCAAGTATGACCAACCGCGCCTGCAGGAATTGCTTTATCTGAACCCCGGCGCGGTCCACGGCGTTCCCATCCTGACCATGCCCGCGCGGCAACCGAGAAAGGCAGCAAAATCATGAGTGATTTGACCACCGCGCAAATATTAGGTACGGCCCCCGTAATGGTGGACGGACGCCCCAATATCCGCACCAACCAGCAAGTGAGCCTGATCGCCCAGGCGGTAGCGGACAACCTGCCAAGCGGCGCCCTGTACCGGTATCATGACGAGTATGTGACCATCAGCACCATTAAAAGCACCAACCAGGACGGGGAGACAACAACAGAATTGGAAAAAAGGCCCATGGATCCCCGGCGTTTTACAACGTGGATTGAACAATACATGACTTTTTCCGCCGGCCCGGAAGATCCGGTGGAAAGCATGGGGAAAAATATGGCGGAATTGATTCTGGCGAGTGATTATCTACGGGCAGCCGTGCCGGAAATTGCGGAAATCATGCCCGTGCGCCTGCCCGCCTGGGGCGTGGGGCCCAAGGGGGAACGCTTCCTGCGGATCCTGCCCGCCGGCTATGATCCGGCCACGCGCATTTACAGCGCGGAAACCGTGGCATGGGACGCCAACAAGGTTTGGCCGGTGGCCGCAGTTCTCCGGGCGATGAATAAGGCCCTGGAATCCTTCCCATGGGCGGAAAAAGCCGCCGGGCCTATCACGCATATCCGTTCCGCGTCCTGCTTCATGGCGTATATGCTGGGGCAGTTCTGCCGCCACCTGATCGGGCGACAACCCATGATCTTGATCATAGGCAACCAGCCGGGGACGGGTAAAACGCTGCTTGCCAAATTTGCGCTGGGGCCCATTTATGGAGTGCCGAACGCCACGCCTTTTCCCAAGGATGACGCCGCCCTGCAAAAGCTGTTGTTTACCAAGCTTATTTCCGGGGCGCCGTATGTCCTCATTGATGACCTGATCAATTTAAGTAGCACGACCCTGAACCAGTATGCCACCAGCGAAGCGATTTCTGATCGCGTCCTGGGAGGCAATAAGGAGTTTTGCGGGGTCAACCGCATGCAGATTGTCAGCACGGGGAACAATTTGACGGTAACGCCGGATATTGAGCGCCGCAGCTTGATTATTGACCTGTTTGACGTGTGCAAGTCCGTTGAAAAAAACATTGCCAATCCATTAACGGAAAAAGTATTCAGCCGCCCGCAATGGCGCCGGGAAATGCTTATGGCCTTGTGGTCCCTGGTCTGGCATTGGAATGAACAGGGCTGTCCGTCCGTGTGTTCCGCGTCCGCCATGCCGTCCTTTGAAGGATTTTCGGAAGTAGTGGGTTCCATTGTCATGACGGCGGGCTTTATCTCCCCCTTTACCAAACGCCCGGCCACCACGGACGGCGGGGACGTGCGAGGGAATGCCCTGGAACGGTTGCTGGTAGCCCTTGCGGACAAGATACAGCCGGCAACGCCGGAAGCGCCCCATACGCAGCTGACGCACCTGTACACGGTGGAGGATGTCATGGGCGTGGCCGGCGCGCTGGGGCTGGTGGACATTATTTGCAGCGGCAAAAACCAGAACCAGAGCATGGGGCATCAACTGCGGAAGCTCAAGGGGCGGCAATTTGTAGATAGTTCCGGACGCGTCTTTACCTTTGGCCGGCGGGAAGACGCCGTGTCTTCACAATATAATGTAGTCATTCTTTCCGAACCGCGCATGTAAGCCGGCTTATTCAAGGGAGATCCCCCTTCCGGGATCTCCCTTTTTTTGTCCCGTCAAGCCGTGTGGCCGGCTGTTTCGCCGCCGGTGGCCAGATATTCCGGCGTCAGGGACCAGTAACGCGCGGCGGATTCTTTGGTCAGCCCGCGCATATTAAGGTAGCGTGTTTTCAATAAGTCGGTTCCGACATGGCCCATATCATGGCTTAACTGGTTCAGGTCATGCCCGGCTTTCATGGAGTAGGAGGCGAAAGAATGCCGCAGGCAATCATGCGGCCAGGGATTTTCCGGAGAATAGCCGGCGCGGGTGCGGAGGGCAAACAGGCGCGTTTTCAGATCCCGCGGATTGATGACGGGATCATCCGGACCCGCGTTGTGTGGCCGGCACGCCAGGATCCACGCCTTCAGCACGGGCTGAATGGTCACATGGCGGGCGCCGCCGGTCTTGGAATGTTTGGCCCGGACGGAAACAACGCCATCCTCCAGGGATATATCCGCCCATGTCAGCCGGGTAAGTTCCCAGGGACGGATGCCGGCAAACGCCCCCAGGGCGACATACAAGCGTAAATCCGTAGTGTCCTGGGCCGCCACGCGGCGCCGATAAACCGGCTCCGTCCTGTCTATCTCCTGGGGCGGGGAGCATGCCCGGAACAAGGCGGTCAGCTGGTCAGGCGTCAACGCTATTATTTCCGCTTCCTGGACGGGCAACTTGTCTATGGGATCCACGGGATTTTTAATGATCCAGCCCCGCTTGATGGCAAAGTTAAACAGGGTGGCAAGCTCGCGTTTCAGGTTGTTCCAGCTTGTGGGGTGGCCGGCGTGGCATGTGTCCAGGGCATCCCGGATCATGGCCGGCGTAATGGCCGCGCATGGTCTGGCCACCAGATCCGGGCAAAGACGTTCCAGGCGCCCCAGGCGCGTTTTCCGGGACAGCACCGTCACGCGGCTGTTGTGCGCTTTCGCCGTGCTGGCCGTGCTGGCAAGTTCCCGGAGGGAGGGGGACATATCCGCATCCGGCGGCGCCACCCCGCGCCCCAGTTCCAGTAATGTTCCCAGCTTTGCCACCGAGCCGGCGCGCTTCACAAGAGCCACGTAATGAGTGGCGGCCTCTAAAGGCGTTACCCCGATTTCTGACAGTATTTCATCAACCGTGTTCCACTTATAAGCATCAAGATCAATCGTTTTTCCGTTTACCGTTCCAAAACGTTTCAAATTGCGTATCTGTTCCGCAATATACCCTTCCGCTTCCCCCTTTGTGGCGAAATATTTCGAGGTCTGTTTCCCCGTGTGGGATATACGCTCCGGGATGACAACCCGCCACGGTTTTCCAGGGCGGGAAGTGCTGGGGCGAGGCTTCCAGTCGTCAATCAAGCTGTGCATAATTGTGCATGCTTTTTTGACTACATTATACCCTTTTTCACTGTTTTCTAGCATGAAATGTAAACTATGCTCTAAAAGTAATAAGCCCCTTAAACCGTTGGATTTAAGGGGCTTTGAAGATGGTAGCAGGGAGGTGATTTGAACACCCGACCAAAGGCTTATGAGTCCTCTGCTCTACCACTGAGCTACCCTGCCGTTAAGTGGTTGATGCCGTAAGGCGGGGAAATATTTAACCCGGATCGGAAAGAATGTCCAGATTTTTTTATGGATCAGGAGCATTTTATCACGGCAACCCGCCTTCCCCTCCAGGGAAATCATTACGGATGAAGCATTTTTCACTCAACCGTTTCATACAGCCTGTGTCCCATGCCGTTTCCTGCATGCGGGCATTTACGGCACAGGACATTATGATGCCTTCTGTCCCATGCCATTGCCGCAGCAGGACAGGAAATAGAGGCCCATAAAGATTTTCGGGTCCACCACTTTTCCCTGTCCCATCTGCTCCATCAGCCAGTCATGCACCTGAGGAAGAGGAATGCGGTGCACAGTAATATTTTCGTGGGCCACACCGCCTCCTGCCGATATTCGATGCAGGTCTTCCGCCAGATAGAAGGATACCATTTCCGTAGTCAATCCTGGGGAAGAAGGCCCCGCAAAAAGATACGTCCAGGAGTCCGCCCGGTATCCGGTTTCCTCTTCAAGTTCACGCCGGGCGGATTGCAGCGTGCTTTCCTCCCCTTCATCCCCGGAAATGCCCGCAGGCAGCCCTACGGTCCGGGCATGCAGGGGAACGCGGTATTCTTCCACCAGCAACAGTTCTCCTTCTTTCGTCACGGCCACGATCATGACAGCTCCGCTGGCATTAACCCGGCGCACGTATTCCCACCTCCCCTCTTTCAGAAGTTCCAGAAATTTCCCCCGGTAGAGAGACAGGCATGCTTCCCCTGGCTGTTCCATTTGTTCCATGATGCAGCCACGTTAGGTTTCCGGACGGCCGTTGTCAACCATGCGGACCGCCTCCCTCCTGCATCTTCCCGGACAGTTCCGTTCCGGTCCCTGTAAGTGGTTGATTTCCGGCGGCGTAATCATGCACTTTTCGTCACCCAGGCCAGTAACAAAACAACAACACATTGATGATGAGTAATTAACAATGTCATACAGAAAATATACTCAGGAGGACTAAATTATCGGAGGAAGCAAGAACAAAATATTTTTTCATGTGGAACCCCCGTGGAACGTAGAGCCGCAGAACGATGACTCGCGCTGTTTCAAAAAGATATTTTTTCCTCAGACGCAAATCAGTAATTTGGCGCTCCCGTCAACCGGGGTGTTGAGCTGAAAGCGGATGAGTTCGCCTTCTCCACCCCGATGGACGCCACGAGCTGTCACGGCTGCGGATGAACCTGATCCGGTTCCATCCGCGGGCGGCCTCGTAGCGGGACGGAACGCCTTACGGCTATTTCTAACCAGCAACATCTTTTATTTCCAATAACAATGACGCCGCCATCAGAACTGTCAGCCACCTGGTCCAAAATCACGGGAGCCTTGCAAACAATCATGTCCCCGGAGGTTTATGGATTGTGGTTTCCCAAGTTTTCCCTGCTGGAGGATTCAGGGAAGGCGCTGACGCTGGTATGCGACGATCCTATGGCCGCCCTCTGGGTGGAAAACAGCTATACGCCGGAGCTGAAGCAGGCCGCCATGCTGGCTCTGGGCACGGAACGCCAGATCAAATTCGTCTGCACGGATGAAGTGGCTTCCATGCCCGCTGCAGAAGGCCAGCCGCAAAAAGCTTCTTCCCGGGCCAAAACGCCGCAGGCGGCGGATTCCCCGGCCGCACCGGTCAAAAAACAGCGTACATCGGCCGCCAGGGCATGCCTGAATGACTTATATACGTTCGATTCGTTCGTGGTGTATGAGGACAGCCGTTTTGCGTACCAGGCCGGACTGTCCGTCGCCCAGTCGGAACGGGCCCTGTTCAATCCACTTTTCCTGTACGGTAAATCCGGCGTTGGCAAAACCCATCTGCTCCAGGCCATTGGCCATGAGGTGCTCCATCAGGATTCATCCACAAATGTGGTGTACGTCACGGGCGAACAGTTCGCCAATGAATTTATTGACGCTTCCCGAACCCAGAACGGACAAAGCTTCACCAAACTGCGCCGCAAGTACCGCAAGGCAGACGTCCTGCTGGTGGACGACGTGCAATTTATCTCCGGCAAGGAAAAAACGGTGGAAGAATTCCTGCATACGTTTGACGAACTGTTCCATGCCCACAAAACCATCGTGATTTGCGCGGATGCCGCCGCATGCGATATTTCCAATCTGGACCCCCGGCTGGCGGCGCGCCTGGAATCAGGCCTTACGGTAGAATTGAACCTTCCGGACGACAATGCACGGCTGGAGATCCTGCGCAGCAAGCGCGACCGGGCCGGCATGAACGTATCCGACGAAATTCTGGAGTTTCTGGCAAGCCGCATCCAGAAGAGCGTGCGCCGCCTGGAAGGAGCACTGCTCCGTGTAGCCACCTTTACTTCCCTGTCCGGAGACATGCCTGACATCGCCAAAATTGAGCAGCTTTTACGCGACATCCTGCGGGAAGAAACAAGCCGCATCCTGACCGTAGATTCCATCCAGAAGCGCGTAGCGGATTTTTACGAACTCAAGGTCAGCGACCTGACCGGCAAACGCCGCCCCAACAGCATCGCCTTTCCGCGCCAGATCGCCATGTACTTGAGCCGCCGCCTGACGGAACGCTCCCTGAAGGATATCGGCCAGGCGTTCGGCGGCCGGGATCACGGCACCGTCATCCATGCGAACAAGCTGGTCGCCTCCCGTATAGAAGAGGATGTGCGCGTGAGGGATATCGTCCAGAGGCTGGAAGAGGAGTTGAGGGATTGATTTTCCTTCCCTCCAGCCCTGCTGGAAAAGCATGGTCCCGTTGAATGCCCATGGCTTTTCAAGCGGAAGAAGCGCTTCCGCGGCGCAGGGGAGAATAAGCTTGAGGCGAAAGCGGTTTGGATTAGAATCACCCTGTTCCCATTGATTCCATGATCCACGCCGACCAGCTTTCCAAAGAGTTTGGCCGCTTTCAAGCGGTAAAGAATGCCTCCTTCCAGATTGAAAAGGGGGAAATCGTAGGGTTCCTGGGGCCGAACGGCGCAGGCAAGACCACGACTTTGCGCATGCTGACCGGCTATCTGCCCCCCACTTCCGGCACAGCCACGATTGCCGGGTTCGACATTGTGAAAAATCCCCTGGAGGCTCGCAAACATCTGGGCTACCTGCCGGAACACGTGCCCCTTTACGACGACCAGCGCGTCACGGAATACCTGAAATTCCGCGCCAGGCTTAAAGGCATCTCTTCCAGGCAGATCTGGCCTGCCGTCTCCAAGGTTGTAGAGCAATGCGGCCTGGATCCCGTGCGCCGCAAGATGATCCGCACCCTTTCCAAAGGCTACCGCCAGCGCGTAGGCCTGGCGGACGCCCTGCTGGGGGAACCGGACCTGCTGATCCTTGACGAACCTACCAACGGTCTTGACCCCAACCAGATACGCCAGATACGCGAACTGATCAAAGGTCTGGCGGCCAACCATACCATTATTCTTTCCACCCACATTCTCAGTGAGGTGGAAATGATTTGCAACAAGGTCATCATCATTGACCAGGGAACTATCAAGGCAGCGGATACCCCCTCCAACCTGACGGCCAATCTACGGGCAGCCGGCAAGATTACTCTGGAATTTCGGGGAGACCTGGCCCTGATTACGCGGAAACTGGAAAACCTGGAACATGTGAAGAAGGTCATCCATGAAGGAACGGACGCCGACGGCTGGCATACGCTGACCGTACGCGCGGAGGCCGGGACGGATACCCGTGAAAAGGCTGCGCGCCTCCTTGCGGAACAGGGCTGCCCCCTGCGCCATATTTACCGCCACACCCCCACGCTGGAAGAAGTGTTCGTGGAAATGACCCGTAAAGATTAACCCCCCCTTTTTCCATCCCCGCCCATCCACCACCGCCCATTTCCCTTTTCTCCCCATGTCTCCAGTACTTACCATTTTCAGAAAAGAACTCAGAAGCTACGTAATGACTCCGTACGGATGGGTTATCCTGGCTTTCGTCATGGCCCTTCAAAGTGTCTCCCTGTCCGGCACGCTGAAGGCTTTTCAACTGGCCCCGCAGAAGGAAGGCATCCTGTTCTTCATCCTGCATTCTCCCATGTTCTGGTTTTACTTCCTGTTCATCTTCCCTCTGCTCACCATGCGTTCCCTGGCGGAGGAGGAAAAGACGGGAACACTGGAATCCCTGCTCACCACGCCCATCAAGACATGGCAGGTGGTTCTGGGAAAATACTTTTCCGCATACGCCTTTTACATCATCCTGTGGCTGCCCATGCTTCTCTATCCCATCCTGGCGGACTGGTCCAACCTGATTGTGCAGTGGATTTACGGATATGACGCGGGCATGGTTCTGCCTTACCGCCTGGCGGACTGGGCCGGGGCATACGCCATTCTGCTGCTGGTCGGCGCCTGGTTCACGGCCATCGGCATTTTCGCCTCCTCCATGACGGGCAGCCAGATTATTTCCGGCATCATCACCATCGGCCTGCTGGTCCTGATTTTCTTCATGGGTCTGATTCCCGTGGTGTGGGGGGAATTCCCCGCAGCGGGGATTTTCCACTACATGTCCTGCTCGGAACATCTGGACCGCTTTTCCGCCGGGCTGGTTGACACGCGCCCCGTCGTGTTTTACCTGACCATGACAGTCCTGACGCTGGCCGTCACCATCCGCATCATTGACCACCGCCGCTGGAAACACTGACTCATCCCGCCTTCACCACTTTTCATTTTTATCTATGAGCGAAACACCAGACACCCCCGCCGCGGCCGCAGAAGCCTCCCAGCCCGCCGCCCGCAAGGTCAAACGCCCCTGGATGACCTGGATCAAGCTTTTCCTGCTGTTCCTTATCGTCGTATGCCTGAATTACGTAGGCTGCCACGAGTATTACCGCCGGGACCTGACGGAAGACCAGCGTTATGAAATTTCCCGTCAGAGCATCAACATGCTCCAGTCCCCGGAAATCCAGAAGCGCAAAACCCCCGTCAAAATCACGTTCGCTTTCCTGCGCACCACGCAGAACTACACCCGCATGCGTTCTCTGCTTGAGGAGTACGAACGTTATTCCAACGGCAAGGTGAAGGTGGAGTATGTGGATCCCCTCCGCCAGCCGAACAAGGCCCGTGAAATCTCCAATATCTACGGAATTGAATTCAAGAAGAACCTGGTCATCATTGATGCCCGGGAAGATACGGAAAAAGCGCTCAAGACGTTTGAAGGCACCCAGGCGGACGCCGCCCACGTGCGCATCCTGCCCGGAGACGCCTTCGTAGTATACGCACCCGGACCGGACGGCAAAAGCATGAAGGCAGTGGCGCTCCAGATTGAAGACATGATGACAGCCGGCATTTACGGAGCGGCCAACGGCGAACCTCGTAAAATTTATATCGCGGCGGATAAGAGCAACTTCAACGAGTCCCTGAGCAACAACCAGGAAGAAAGCATTTTCACGACGCTGGGCAAAATCTGCCGTTCCGTCAACCTGCAGCTTGTTCCCATCCGCATGAGCGGTCTGGAAGAAATTCCGGAAGACGCCGCAGGATTCATGATTATCGGTTCCAAATATGATCTGTCCCCGCAGGAGGCGGAAGTGCTCCAGCGGTACTGGGCGCGCCCGAACGCCGCCATTCTAATCATGCTGGAACCCCAGAATGACACACCCAAACAGCTTTACCGCTTTCTCCGCGAACAGGGGCTACGGCCCCAGAATGACCGCGTGATGCTCCGCAACAGGGGCAACCGTTCCGTTTTTGAAATTAACTCCATTTTCGCCCCCTCCCTGAATTGCACCCGTGAATTCTGGAATTCCAGCACCGGACTGGAAGGGGAGAGCATCTCCCTCATTCTGGATTCCGACAATGCGGCCATGGAACAGAAGCGCATTACGCCATACCCCCTCCTGGTCACAACGGAGGATTATTACGGAGAAACCAAATACAACCAGTTCCCTGCCCAGTTCGACGCAAGGGAAGACAATCCGGGCCCTCTGATGATCGGCGCGGCCCTCATCCGGGGGAATGCCGGGGACGTGAACCAGAACAAGACTACCGGGCGCCTGGTTCTGCTTGGCAATACGGACCTGCTCCAGCCCCGGCAAATCAAACCGGAACAGAGGGATTTCATGCGTACGCTGATCGGCTGGATGACGGACCGTGAAGAATTGCGTGGCCTCGGCTCCCGCCATGACCTGACCGTCAAGCTGAATCTGGACCGCAACGCCCTGGGCGTTTTGGAACTCCTGACGAATATCGGACTCCCCCTGCTGGCACTGCTGATCGCCCTGATTATCTGGAACACGCGCCGTCATTAACTCCACCCACGCCCATTACCGGAAGCACATGCGCACATTCCGTTTTATTCTTCTCATCCTCATCACCCTCGCTTCTGTCGGAGCAGCGGTGCTCCTCATGATTGACGGCAATCTGTCCCGCATCATCGGGCGCACCGCTTTCAGTTCCGGAGAACGGCTTTTCCCGTACACCCGGGAAGAAATGAACGAGGTTTCCTGGATGCGCATCAATTGCGTGGGAGATGTCGCGGAATTCCGCCGCAAACCCAACGGCGTCTGGTGGTGCGAAAAGCCCTGGAACGACCGTATGGATCCTCGCGCGGCGGCGGCCATTCTCCAGTACACGTACTCCACCAGCATCGTGGACGCATTGCCCCTGCACAAGATTGATTCCGCATCCCTGAAGGAATTCGGCGTGAAAACCACTCCCGTTACCATCACTCTCAAGGAAATGAGCGACGACGGAAAGCGTTCCTCCACTGTGGCGCGCTATACGCTGGGTTCCCCGGCGCCCTGGCTGGTGGACGATCCGGAGAACAAGACCACGGATGACACCACCTATATGCAGACGGATTTTTACGGCCGGGACACCCGCATTCTGGTGGGCACCGGCAACATCCTCCCTCTGTTCAAATCCGGCATCCGCCAGCTTCGGGACCACCGTCCCCTGCTACTGCATCCGGCCATGCCCGCCTCCATTGAAATCAACAACCGGGGCCAGCGCATCGCCTTGGAGCGCAAGACTCCTGGCTCCCCCTGGAAAATCACGTATCCCCTCTCCCTGGATACGGACCCGGCCATGATGGATGTGCTGCTGGGCACGCTCCAGAAGCTGACCGCCGTGCGCGTGTACAACCCGGAGGAAACGAGCGTGCCGGATATGACGGATGATCAAATCACCTCCGTCTCCATCAGGAATTTCACAGGCCGCCTTTCAGGGGACGGCAAATCCCTGCAAATGGAGGAACAGCCCGTCACGCTCCGAATTTATCCTCCCTCGGACAACGGAAGCCTGTCCGAACTGGTCAAAGCCACCGTTTCCGACCGTAAGGCCGTCTTTGAATTGGCGCAAACGACGGAAACCAACAAGGAAGTTCCCGGCGTACGCAATATTCCGCTGGATCTGGGCCTTCTGCGTTCCAAGCAATTGACGGACATCGGGGATTACAAGATTACCGGCCTTTCCATCCGTAAAAGTTTTCAGGATTACCCTACCATCGCCCGCTTCATTCAGGGGGATGAGAAAAAAGGCATCAAGCCCACCTGGCTGTACACGGCAGAGGGCGCCCGTTACCAGGAAGCTAATCCGGAGCATCTCATTTCCCTGCTGAAAACCGTTAAACAGGGAAAAGTGGCCGGCTTCGCTTCGGACAAAGTTACGGACCTTTCCGTGTACGGGCTGGATAATCCCAGAATGACGCTCACCATGTCCCTTCTGCCCAAGCCCGGTGAAGAGCCACGCCCCCCCGTGACGGTGTTTTTCTCCAAGGGTGCGGACGGTTCCTGGTATGCCCGCCAGGCCGGAAAACCCACCGTCGCCATACTGGACAACGCCTACATGAAGGATTTGCTGACGGATGCACTGGCCTGGAAAAAAAAGAGGCTTTTTTCCTTCAGCAGGTTTGACCTCAGAGAAATGCACCTGGAACGCATCGGTTCCGGAGGCCCCCTGGTTCTGAAATTCGACCGTCTGGACGATTCTTGGACAGCCTCCAAAGACGGGAAGGATGAAACCTTGAATATCAACCCGAACCGCGCCAACCGCTATCTGGATGAACTGGAAAAAATGGAGGTGAGCACCTGGCTCCCCTATACGGACGCCACAGCGCATGAAGCCCTGAAAAATCCCGTTTTCCGCCTGAAACTCATCCTCCAGTCTTACAAGGAGGCGGCCCCCGTGCAGTCCCAATCCGGTTCCAGCGACATTACCTTTGCCCCGGAACCGGAAACGGAGGACAAAGTCATCACGCTGGAAATCGCCCCGGCGGGAGAGGCCGGATACAGCAGATTTTATTACGGCAGAGTAAATACAACCCCGAATTATTTTATCCTGAACATGGACGCCGTACGTCTGCTCGGCGCCAGCCTTTCGGAAGACAACTAACCACTCCTCCCGCATGAGCAAGATTGAGCTGCACACCGCCATCTCCTTTCTGGACGGAATCCTCTCCGTGAATTCCATTCCGGACGCCCCCCGCGCCCTGAACGGCCTTCAACTGGAAAACGGGGGCACCGTTTCCAAGGTGGCCGCCGCCGTGGACGGCTCAGAAAAGGCCATTCATGCGGCCTTGGAAACAGGTGCGGACCTGCTCCTTCTTCACCACGGCATTTTCTGGCAGCCCATGCAGCCCATTACCGGCATCGCCTACCGGAAGCTGAAAGCCGCCATGGACGGGAACCTGGCGATTTACGCCGCCCACCTTCCTCTGGACGTCCACCCCGCATACGGCAACAATGCCCTGCTGGCGAAGGCCTGCGGCCTCCGGCCATGTTCCCATGATGGGCTGGACTACCACGGCGTTTCCCTCGGTACGCACGGAGAATTTCCAGGTACATGCGCGGAATTGGAGCAAAAACTGGAAACCGTCCTCGGCGCGCCCGTGCAGGCCTTCTGGAAAGATTCCCCGGAGGCTCCGGCCGGAGATGTCTTCATCTGTACCGGAGGCGCGGGAGACGATCTTGCCCAGGCAGCGGCCCTCGGCTGCCGCACCTACGTGACCGGGGAAGGCTCCCACTGGAACATCCCCCTGGCCCAGGAACTGGGCGTCAATCTGGTCTTCGGCGGCCACTACTTTACGGAGACGTTCGGCGTAAAGGCCCTGGGGCTTCTTCTCAAGGATGTCTACGGGCTGGATTATACCTTTATTGACCTGCCGCCCTCCGCCTACAGCCATTGACCAAACGCCACGGAACATGAATCTGACTACGGACGACGCCGACGGGAAAATCCGCCTGGATCAATACCTTGCCGCCCACCTTCCGGAGCTTTCCCGCTCCAGGATCCAGAGCCTGATCAAAAGCGGGGACGTGTTGGTCAACGGCTCTCCCGCCAAGCCTAAAAACACCGTCTCCCGCGGTGATTCCATCACCGTCCGCATTCCGGAACCGGAACCGGCGGAAGCCCAGCCTCAGGATATCCCCCTGGACATCCTGTATGAAGATGAAGACGTGGTAGTCATCAACAAGGAAAGCGGCATGGTCGTGCATCCCGCGGCCGGCAACCCGGACGGCACCATCGTAAACGCCCTGCTCCACCACTGCGGGGACCTCTCCGGCATCGGCGGAGTGGAACGCCCGGGCATCGTCCACCGCCTGGACAAGGACACCTCCGGCTGCCTGGTCATCGCAAAAAATGACGGCGCCCACCAGTCCCTGACGGCGCAGTTCGCGGCCCGAAGCACGGAAAAGCGTTATCTGGCCGTCGTCCAGGGTATTCCTTCCCAAAGTTCCGGCACGGTCTTCACCCATATCGGCCGCCATCCCGTCAATCGCCTGAAAATGGCAGTAGTCAATCCCGGTTCCGGGAAAGCCGCCATTACGGACTACGATTTGCTCTGCGCAGACCCGTCCACGGACTCCTCCCTGGTTCTGTGCACGCTGCACACGGGCAGAACCCACCAGATACGCGTGCACATGCTCCATCTGGGCCATCCGCTCATCGGGGATCCCATTTACGCCAAACCCGCCCGGCAAAAGGCAAAACCCGGCAGGCTCATGCTCCACGCGTGGCGGCTGGGCTTCGACCACCCGCGCACGGGAAAGCGCATGGATTTCGAAGCGCCCGTCCCGCCGGAATATACGCCGTGGCTCCAGCTCTTCCCCAACGGGCTTTACGGGGCCATCCCGGAGCCGCGCCCGGTACAGGAAGACGGGGGACGGAACTAAACCTCCCCGCCATTTCCCGGCAGCGGAAGCCGCTTCAACGGACAGAATACGGGAAAGCGCCATATTCAAATCCCAGAGCCGGCCCGGCCTTCGTCAGCAATCCGCCGTCATCCGGCGCCCCCATCCTTGCGGACAAAGATGCGGCAACAGACCCGCCGTTCACCTTCTTACGCCCCCTTTCCGGCAGGAGCGTCCACGGTCACAGTCAGCCGGGAACAATATTCTTTTCATCAATCAAGGAGAAATGAACCTGCCCGGCATCTTCCGCGTATGCAAGAAGAATCCGCGGCGGAGACCTCCCCTTTAATCTTGATTTGCCCCCCCGGAACCGCTACCCTGACACGGCTTTAACCACACAGCTTTCACAGAGACATGGAGACCACGCACCACGGGGAGGACGCCTCTCCGGACAATCCCCCCAGGCAGCAAAAAAGCGGAAACACGGATGAACAGACCATCGCCCTGACAAAGGCGCGTCTGGCCATTGACGAGGTGGACGCCCGGATTGTAGAGCTGTTAAAAAAACGCGCCGAATGGGTGCATGAAGTCGGCCGCATTAAAAAGGAAAAAAATTCCCCCATCTTCGTTCCCGAACGGGAAACGGCCCTGCTCAACAAATTGAACCGCCTGAATGCGGGCGTGCTGCCGGAAGCTTCCCTCCAGGCTATTTACCGTGAAATCATTTCCTGCTCCTTCTTTCTGGAAGGCGGCCTGACCATTGCCTACCTGGGCCCCAAAGGAACCTGGAGCCACCAGGCGGCCCTCAAGCAGTTCGGAAAAAGCTGCGAACTCATTCCGTGCCAGAGCTTCAAGGACGTATTTGACATGGTGGACCGGGGGAAGGCCCAGTACGGCGTAGTTCCCGTGGAAAACTCTTCGGAAGGTTCCGTCACCGCCGTGATGGATCTTTTCGTCACCTCTCCCCTCAAAATCTGCGCCCAAATCAATCTGAACATCCGCAACAGCCTGATGGCGGATATTCCACGGGAACACATCCGCATCCTGTATTCCCACCCCCAGGTTCTCGGCCAGACGCGGAACTGGATCCAGCGGCATTTCCCAAACGCGGAACTCGTGGAAACGTCCTCCACCACGAAAGCCAGCATTCTTGCCAAGGAGAACGCCGCCATGGGCGCGGCATCCCTCGGCTGTCCGCTGGCCGCGGAATTGTTCGGCCTGAACATCCTGGAAGAAGACGTGCAGGACCAGTCCTGCAACACCACCCGTTTTGCCGTCATCGGACGCCAGGAAACGCAGCCCAGCGGCAGGGACCGCACCTCCCTGCTCATCCGCATCCAGCATAAACCCGGCACCCTGGCGGAAGTAGTCAACTGCTTCCAGCGGCACAACAATAACCTGATACGCATTGAATCCCGCCCGTCCAAAGTCATCAACTGGGAATACGTCTTTTACATAGATGCCGCCGGCCACATTCAGGAATCCCCCTTACGGGAAACCCTTCCGGAGCTGGAGCAGCACTGCTCCATGCTGAAGATTCTGGGCAGCTACGCGGATACGGACGTCATTTAAGCAGGTTCAGCCTTCCCCCCCCCAGCCTCACACCATTCTGAACAACCATGAACATAGCCACGATTGCCGCCCTGGCCGTCACTCTGGGACTTCCCGCCCCGGCCCAGCAGTCCGCCACTAAAATCATTACGGAAAACGGACAGCCTGCGCTGGCCCTGGACGAACAGTTCGCAGCCCGGCTGCGCGACGGCGGAATGAAGCAGGGTTCCCCGGCCACCGTTCCCGTGGAATTTTCGGCAGCAGCGCCCGGCCTCCCCCTCCCTGCGGATGCCAACCATGCCGCTGTCAGGGAAACGGCGGGGGAACGCAACCGGCGCATGGAATGGTGGAGGGATGCCAAATTCGGCATGTTCATCCATTACGGCCTGTATTCCGGATTGGCCGGGGAATGGAAAGGCAGGCCCGGAGGTTCCGAATGGATTCAAAAAAACGTGGAAGTGGATACGGATACCTACGCCGCGGAAGCTCTGCCCCTGTTCAAGCCCAGGGAAGGCCTGACGGAAGAATGGGCCCAGCTCGCCCGGGATGCGGGCTGCCAATATGTAGTGCTCACCAGCAAGCACCATGAAGGCTTCGGCCTGTTCGACAGCGCCTTGACGGATTACGACGCCAAAAGCGCCGTGAACCGGGATATCATCCGCGAATATGTGGACTCCTGCCGCAAGCGCGGCCTGAAAGTGGGCCTCTACCACTCCGTCATTGACTGGCATCACCCGTCCTATGACAACACCATCTGCCCGGACCTCTGCTACCCTGCGGGACAGGCGGCAATGCTTAACAGGAAAAACATTCCCCGCAACCACGCCGCCTACCAGAAATACCTGCACGCCCAGGTCCGGGAGCTGATGACCCGTTACGCGCCCATCGACATCATGTGGTGGGATTACTCCCAGGGAGCCATGGAGGGGGCCAAAGGCTGGAAGGCGCCGGAACTGATGGACATGGTGCGCTCCATCAATCCCGGCGTCATCATGAACAACCGCCTGTACGCTTATTCCGGCCTGAACAAAAACCAGGCCGGCACGCTGGACCTGCGCTGCGGGGACTATATTACCCCGGAACGCTTCATCCCCCAGCGCGGATATCCCGGCGTGGACTGGGAATCCTGCATGACGGTAAGCGACAAATGGGGCTACAACCGCTACGACACCAACATCAAATCTCTGGAAACCATCATTGAAAAACTGGTGGAATGCGTTACCAAGGGAGGCAATCTTCTGCTGAACGTCAATCCCATGGCGGACGGCACCATTCCGGAAAAAGTGGCCGCCACCATGCGCGGCGTAGGCCGATGGCTCAACATCAACGGTGAAGCCGTGTACGGAACACGGGCATTCATGCAGCTGGACCAGCCTGCCACCATCAATCGGCAGGGGGATATCTTCGTCTTCCTGATTCCCCCGCCGGACAAGGGGCCGGCCCAGCCGCCCAGTGAAGGAACCATGAAAGAATTGACGGCGGGAGCGGAACACGCCCGCATGCAGCCGCTGGATGCCACCGGCTACGAAAATGACGGGGGAACAGCCGTCACCCTGCCCGCCGGCTATTCCAAAGCATTGCTTCTGGGGGACAACACCGCCCTTCCCGTCGTCAATGGAACGGTCCTGTTCAAGGCTCATGAACATTCCCAAACTCCCTGTTCCGTCATCAAACTGAGCAAATAGCCATTTTCCCCACTCATTTTTCCTATGGAGGAAGACCTTTTTTCCCTGGCAGCCGGCAAACAGCCTTCACAGCAGGCTACAAATGAAACGGCACCCCGGGCCGGGGAGGCGCGGGAAAATGCCGGCACCGACCAACCCGGAAACGCGGAGGCCCCCGCTCACCGCCGCATAGACTATTTGCGTTCCGAACTGCGCCGCCACAACCGTCTGTATTACGAACAGGCGGAACCGGAGATTTCCGACGCGGAATATGACGCCCTGTTCCTGGAGCTGGAAAAATTGGAAAAAGCCCATCCCGAACTGTCGGATCCGGACTCCCCCACGCGCCGCGTAGGCGGCGCCCCTCTCCAGGGCTTCAACCAGATCAGACATGCGGTGCCCATGTTGTCTATTGACGACATTTTTGAGCAGCGGGACGCCCCCGTACCGGATGAAGAACTGGCAGAATTCTACCATAAGCTGTCCAGGGCGCTGCAAACGGAGAACGTGCCCGTCTCCGTGGAACCCAAAATTGACGGAGTGGCCCTTTCCATCATGTACCGCAACGGGAAGCTGGCTTATGCGGCCACACGCGGAGACGGAGACGTGGGGGACGACGTAACGGCCAACGTCCGCACCATCCGCAGCGTCCCCCTCACCCTCCCCCCCGGCGCGCCGCCCGTGCTGGAAGTGCGCGGGGAAGTCTTCATGCCCAATGAAGCCTTTGCCAAACTAAATGAAGAACGGGACGCCGACGGGCTCCCCGCATTCGCCAACCCGCGCAACGCCACCGCCGGAACCCTCAAGCAGCTGGACCCCCGGCAGGTGGCCGCCCGGCCGCTGGCCTTCCTGGCCCACGGATTGGGCGCGTATGAAGGCCCGGAACTCAGGGACGCAAAAGACTTCTGGAACATGCTCCGCCATTGCGGCATCCCCTGCAATGAGCCGGTGTATTACACGGACAGCCTGGAATCCACCCGCCAAGCCGTGCGGGATATTGACAGGCTCCGCCATACGCTCCCCTACGGCACGGACGGAGCCGTTATTAAAATCAGCTCCACGGCTACGCGGGAAGCGCTGGGAGCTACGGCTCGCGCGCCCCGCTGGGCGGCGGCGTATAAATTCCCCCCGGAACAGAAAGAAACCACCCTGCTGAATATTGTCGTGCAGGTAGGACGCACCGGGGTGCTGACACCTGTGGCGGAATTGCAGCCTGTGCTGCTGTCCGGTTCTACGGTAGCCCGGGCCACCCTCCACAACCAGGATGAAATCGACCGGAAGGACGTTCGCATAGGCGATACGGTGCTGGTGGAAAAGGCGGGGGAAATCATCCCGGCCGTTCTGAAAGTGAACCTTTCCAAACGCCCGCAGGACGCCAGGCCCTACAGCATCCTGGAAGCCACGAAAGGGCTGTGCCCCGCCTGCGGCAACCCCATCATGAAGGAAGAAGGGAAAGTAGCCTGGCGCTGCACCAACTTCACCTGCCCCGCGCAGGCCGTCACGGGCATCACCCATTTCTGTTCCCGGTCCGCTCTGGATGTGGAAAGCATCGGCTCTTCCGTGGCGGAAGCGCTGAGAAGCTCCGGACTGGCGTCCTCCGCGCTGGACCTTTTCTCCCTGATGCCGGACCAGCTCGCCAACCTGAACCTGGGCACGCCGGAAGAACCGCGCCGTTACGGGGAAAAGAATGCCCGGAAAGCGCTGGACGCCCTGCAAAACGCGCGAGGGCTTCCTCTGGAGCGCTGGCTCATCGCCTTCGGCATTCCCCTGGTGGGGGAAGTTGTCGCCAAGGCGCTGGCGGACACGCATCCCGACCTGAAGCATGTGGCGGATTCTCCCTACCTCCGGGACATCGTCCGCCTAGATGAACTGGTGGAACAGGCCGCCAAAACCAACCCCAACACCCGCGAAAACAAAAAGGCGGTGAAGGGAGGCGCGCTTTCCGCAGAGGCGGTACAGGAGCGCCACCAGGAACTGATGGAGGAAATCGACCGCCTGACCGCTCCCTATCTGGCAACGGGCTACCTGCGTAAAAACACGGCCAAATTCAGCTATGGCTCTGAAATCGGCGTGGCGGCGGCCAAATCCCTCCGGAGCTTTTTCGCCTCCGCAGCAGGGAACCATACCATGGATGTCCTGCACGGACTGGGCATCAATCCCCAATCCCAATCTTACCGGGCCAGCCTTCTCGAAATCCCGGCGGGCTCCCTGTCCGGCAAAACCTTCGTCATCACAGGAACGCTCAGCCATCCGCGGGATTACTTTGAACAGCTTATCGCCTCCCACGGGGGAAAAGCCACCGGAGCCATCTCCAAATCCACCTCCTGCCTCCTGGCAGGCAGCGGAGGAGGCTCCAAGCGGGACAAGGCCCTCAAACTGGGCGTGCCCGTCATTTCCGAGGAAGACTTCTACAAAATGATCGGGAATTAATTGCCGCAAAACAGCGGAAACGGGAAGCAGGAACTGAAACGCACGCATCATGCGCCCGGCTGCCCGTATCTTCGTATTCCCTTCGCTTTTTTCCGTGCGCCGTTTTCCGGAAATTTCATTCCTGAATCCAGCAAAAAAGCTTGCTACGGGCAGCCATCTGTCCCCTAATAAACCGGTATGCTGAACCTGCCCAATGCCATTACCCTGACGCGTATTGCCCTGGTAGTCGTCTTTACGGCAGCAGTCAGCGTCGCGGACCGGTATTCCTGGGGATACCTGGCCGCGCTGGTCACGTTCATTCTGGCTGCCTGCACGGACTGGCTGGACGGCTACCTGGCCCGCCGCCTGAATCAGGTCACCACCTTCGGCAAGCTGATTGACCCCCTGGCGGATAAAATAGCCGTCTCCGCCGCCTTCATTTACCTGACGGGCGAAGGGCTCTGCCCCGCCTGGATTACCATTCTCATCATCAGCAGGGAATTCCTGGTCACCGGACTGCGCCAAATTGCGCAGGATCATGGCGTCATCATCCCTGCGGGAACGTCCGGCAAATGGAAAACCGCCTTCCAGCTGGCCTTCTGCATCGCCTGCCTGTTGGCCCTGACATGGACGCATACGCCGGAATACCTGCCTTCCATCACGGACCGGCTGGCCGCGCTCTGCCTGTGGCACGGTTCCGGCGCTTCCAACTTGCTGTACCAGGTTACACTGTGGGGTTCCGTCATCCTGACCGTTTATTCCGGAGCCGTTTACTGCGCGGGCGCCCGCAAATTCCTGCAGCGTTGAAAATTGCCTTTTCCCCCATCCGTCCGGAGACAGAGGCAACATTGTTCATTCTCCGGGACATTTCATATACCGGGAGCATGATTTCATTCTGCCGGGTTCCTGTATGAAAGAATGCACGCGGAATCTTCCGCTGTCGCCCTTCCTGCACATGCTGAAGCCTTGAAACGTTCAAGCTGTCCATCCTCTCTTCCGGAAGATGAACGCCTCCACGGCTCTCAAGTCGCCTTACCTGTCCTTGACATTGCGTTCCGCAAAAACATTTAAAGGATCATCATGTTTGCCCGAAGGTTTGGCATTAATATAATGCCCCCTCTTTTCCACGCCAGCCCACAGCGTTTCCAAATCCATAAGAAAGCCGTTCCTATCGTATCTCCCCAAAGCAACAGCTTTGCTGTATACTGAATTAAAAACAAGCCTGTCATTATTTCTCGGATAAGCAAAAACATCTTTAGACCCCCTGTTTTTGGGAACTGTGGCAAAAAACAGGAATGAGCCTTCTTCGGAATTTCTGATTGTTATTTTTCCATTTTCATCAACCAAAATTTTTAAAGTATAGAAAATTCCTTTCTTCGTATCGTGAGCACATAAATGCAGCCATTCCTCTCTATTCATTCTGTCTATGACGAACCTGCCGTCATCAGATGAATTCACGCAAGCTTCCAACCGGTACAAATAATCGTTGCTGTCTTCCGTATACCAAGCTTTATAGTTTTCAGCATTGCGCTTTTTCTTATTAATCAAAATACCGAATTCCACCATCTTTTCCTTATTTTTTGCATACAGAGTATCTTGCTGTTTAAGTCGGATAAGATCTCCTTCTATGACAAAATTTATTTTCTGATCCACCCATTCCCAACGAGGTTCATTACCATAGGAAGGAGTAAATAAATGTTTTCCCGTAAAAAGATTTACGCGCTCAGAAATTCGTTTTTTCCTACCGTGAACGCTTTTTAAATATTTCATATTGAACAAACCATCTTCTTTAATAAAATCTTTCGGATACCCGAATTCATGTTTTTTCATTTCTTCATAAAGAGCATCAATCAGATTCTGGTAATATTCCACACCTTCTTCTCCATCAAGGCGTTTTTGTTTCGCTTCAGCAAGAAATCCGACAAATGGATGCTCCTTGCCATTCCTGCCGGAATCCGGAAAGCCAGCTTCCCCGCTCCGGTTTTCCTCCCGCGTCAGATGCTCCAATAACCGCTGATCAGCTTCTGAAAGTTTTTCCAGTAAAATGGTTTTTATTTTTCCACCATTTGCAAGCAACCGGATTTTGTTGCCATCTCTTCCCTCATACGCTGCCTTTAATTGATGGCCTGTCACCGCCGTCCAAATCCGGGGTTTACTCAAATCCATCCCCTCTTCCGGCTGAAGCCCCGCAAAAAGAGGGCTGCCGCAACATACGGACAACACGACAAGAAAAATGCCAATTCCATTCTTTACCTTTGTTTTAAGGGACATAACTAATTCAACATCGTCTATTCAAAGGAAAGTATACGGATGAGGAATCCGCTGATTGGGACATGCGGCCTCTAACATGTCAGCCGGCTCCCTGACGCAGATAAAACCTGTACCGGAACAGGAAAAGAGCCTCTTGGGTATTCCCCCCTAAATTATCCGCCAGAAATTAATCAGTCATTCATATTCAGAATTTAGGGTTGACGGCGGATTCCTCACCCGCTTCATCCGGTAATTTATTCATATTCAATTTCTATAAAAAAATCATGACAAGAACTGTTTTTGAAGCGGGGATACGGAACACTAACAGGACAAACGTTTTTATTTTCCTTGACAGGAGATTTTCGCCGTGCTTTGATAAAGCCGTTCCCGCCGAATGGTGTTTGGTTGTTGATTGTTGATAGTCATTTGCGGTTGGCGGAATACGGGCGTCTCCGTATTGATCTTTTCAGTATCGCTCCTGCGGGCTTTTTTGTTCCGTTATTGCCGTGATTCCGTCAGTTCATTGCAGCCGAGGCGCATTCACAGACACATCCACAGACATGGTATCAACTACATTCAGGGAACTTGGCTTGTCGGCTCCCATTCTCCGCCAACTGGAGAATCTGGAGTACAAGACCCCCACTCCCATCCAGGCAGCCTGCATCCCCCTGTTGCTGCAGAACAAGGACCTGATGGGGCTGGCGCAAACCGGAACCGGAAAAACGGCCGCGTTCGCCCTGCCCCTTATTCAACAGCTTTCAGAACGTTCCGGAAAGCCGCCGGGCCGCCGGGTAAGGGCGCTTATTCTGAGTCCCACCCGGGAACTGGCTGCGCAAATTCATGAAAATATCCGCGCCTACGCCAGAGGGCTGCATCTGTCCACCGCCGTCATTTTCGGAGGCGTGGGGTATGCTTCCCAGTTCAAGGAACTGGCCGGAGGCCTGGATATTCTGGTAGCCACGCCCGGCAGACTGATCGACCATCTGGAACGCCGGACCGTCAGTCTGGACGGCGTGGAAACCCTGATTCTGGATGAGGCGGACCATATGCTGGATATGGGATTCGCCCCGGCCCTGAAAAAAATCGTCTCCAAAATCCCGAGGAAACGCCACACGCAGATGTTTTCCGCCACCATGCCGGACAATATCCGGCAACTGGCCCAGACCCTGCTTCAGAAACCGGAAACGGTGAGAGTCTCCCCTCCCTCCTCCACGGCGGACAGGGTAGAACAGTTCCTTTGCATGGTCGGCTCCCAGTCGGAAAAAAGGCTCCTTACCCTGGAACTGCTGAAACAGCAGGAGCTCCCTGGCCGCACGCTTATCTTTACCCGGACCAGGCATGGAGCAGACCGCCTGGCCTCCTTCCTGTCCGGAAAGGATTATCCGGCTTCCGCCATTCACGGGGACAAAAGCCAGGGCAGGCGCGAACGCATGCTCCGTGAATTCCGTTCCGGGGAAACGCCTGTCCTCGTCGCCACGGACATCGCCGCCCGCGGCATTGACGTAAAAGACGTGCGGCTTGTCATCAACTATGATTTGCCGGAAGAACCGGAGGTCTATGTGCACCGCATCGGCCGCACGGCGCGTGCCGGAGCCGCCGGGCAAGCCATCGCTCTCTGTTCCCCGGAGGAAATCAGGAAAGCCAGGAACGTGCACAAGCTGTTGGAACGCCTCCTTCCCGTGCACGCTTCCAGCGCCTCCGTCCCGGCTGAATTGCGCGCGGTCCCAGAAGCGCGCAGGAAAAGTAGCAGCTCCATGCAGGAAAAACGTTCCGCTCCCCGCAGGAAGCCGCGGAAAGGGTACGGAAGGAACGGCAACCGTGCGGAAGCATGATTTTAATCATTCAAAAAACTTTTGAACGGAATTGAAGTCAACGCGGTCTCACTTGCTGCAAACGGTTCTCCTAATCGTTCCAGTCGGGAAGCTTCAACCGGAGTTTCAATCATGAAAATAACCTCGTTCATCATCAGGACACTATGCGCGGGCACCGTCGGTTCCCTCGCCTGCCAGGCCGCCATGCAGGCTTACGCGGATGACGTTCCCTCCACCTTCGTGGAAGGAAATTATTCCCCGGAAGTAGCCCGCTACGTGCAGAGCATCGCAGGCGTGGCGCTGGCCTCGGGCATTCATGATTATGACGAAAACGCCACCAGCAGTTATCAGGTTTTGGCTCAGGTCCTTAACAGCGGCAATGTAACGGAATTGCCGGAAGATCTGAAACGAGCCATTGGAATGCTGATCGGCTACGTCCCCGACCCGAATGAAATCATCCAGCCGATCATGTCCAGAAAACAGATTGAGAGGATGAGAAAGATGGCGGACCGCATCAAGAACCTGATGGAGGAAAAATACGGAGTGGACCTGGAAGACTGCACGAACATCATGAAGCGCACTCTGGCCCCGTCCATCCCGGACATCCTCCGCTCCTGCGGCATGGAAGGCACCCAGCTGCCCGCCACCACCGCTTTCCGCCCCAGGCTGGGCAAGGCTCTGAATGAAGCCTATGCCAGGCTTGCGGCGCCAAAACTTCCCGCCGCCGGCATGGCGCAATAACCGGACCATCTACGGATGATCGGGAAGATAATCCCGATTCCACGGCACGCGGCCCCCTGCCAGGGCCCCTGAATAGAAGCCGCAGGAAACGGAATGATCTTCCCCGTCGCCGGGAACGGAAACGGCAGCCAAGCGCCGGCGGCAACAAACAACACCCTCCGGATGTCCTCCGATGCAGGGCCGATCCTTCGGAACGCGGAGCGGCGATACGCTCGCTCCCCTGTTTTATTCCCAAGCAACGGCATGCAACATCGGCACAACCGGATGATGCCCTTACAGGCCCAGTCCTTCCCGCGCTGCGGCAGGACTGGGGCTTTTTTCATGTCCGGGATTTTCAAAAGGCGGCGGTACTCCCTCCTGATTCCTTCCAGGAATCAGGGATATTCCGTTTTTACAGAGGAATGCATTTTTTTCACCATCTGTGAAAGAAAGATTCTCAAGCCTCAGTATCTATGGCAAACTAGGGATTCAAATCCTTTATATAATTACCATCCATGGATAATTCATCATCACGCCGTCGTTTCCTTCAGACCCTGGGCCTGGCCACTGGCGCCCTGGCTGCCGGTTCCTTTGCCAACGCCCAGGAAGTAGCCCCCCTGGCTCCCAAGAAAATCACCATTCCGGACCCGAATAACATCGGCCCCATGACCACGTGGCCCCCGCGCAAGCCCGGCGCCATCTACATGGGAGGCTTCAGGGCTCCCAAGCTGGACAAGGTGCGTGTGGCCTTTGTCGGCGTGGGTGAACGCGGTTCCATGCACGTGGGCCAGATGGCCGTTATAGAAGGTGCGGAAATTGTCGGCATTTGCGACCTGTATGAAGACTGGGCCAAGCGCAGTGCGGACGTCGTGGAAAAGAAGACGGGCAAGCGCCCCCCCATTTTCACGAAAGGACCGGAAGACTACAAGCGCATGATGAAGGAAGTCAAGCCGGACGCCGTCATCGTCTGCCCCAGCTGGGAATGGCACTGCCGTGTTACCTGCGACGTGATGAAGATGGGCGCCCACGCCTTTGTGGAAGTGCCTATGGCCGTCTCCATCAAGGAACTCTGGGAAATCGTGGATACCTCCGAAGAAACCAGGAAGCACTGCATGATGATGGAAAACGTCAACTACGGACGTGAGGAACTCATGTACCTGAACATGGTGCGCCAGGGCGTCATTGGCGACCTGCTGTACGGAGAAGCCGCCTACATCCATGAACTGCGCGGACAGATGAAGCAGGTGGAACGCGGTACCGGTTCCTGGAGAACCTATCACTACGCCAAGCGCAACGGCAACGTGTATCCCACGCACGGCCTCGGCCCCATTGCCCAGTACATGAATCTGGCCCGCAAGGACGACTGCTTCGGCAGGCTCGTCTCCTTCTCCAGCCCGGCCCTGGGCCGCGCCGCGTATGCCAAGAAAAATTTCCCGGCGGACCACAAGTGGAACAAGCTGGACTTTGCCTGCGGCGATATGAATACCTCCATCATCAAGACCACCATGGGCCGCACCGTCCTGGTGGAATGGGATGAAACCAGTCCGCGCCCCTACTCCCGCCTGAATCTCATCCAGGGCACCCTGGGCACCCTGGCCGGCTTCCCGACCCGCGTAGCCGGGGAAAAGCTGGGCAACGGAAATTATCATGAATGGATTGAAGGCAAAGAAAAACTGGCCCCCATTTTTGAAAAGTACGATCACCCGCTCTGGAAGAGAATCGGGCCGCTGGCCCTGAAGATGGGCGGTCACGGCGGCATGGACTTCGTGATGCTCTTCCGCATCATCGAATGCCTCCGCAATGGCGAACCGATGGACCAGAACGTTTATGAAGGAGCCTTCTGGTCCTCCGTCTCCGAGCTTTCCGAATACTCCGTGGCCCAGGGCGGCATGCCCCAGGTGTTCCCGGACTTCACCCGCGGAGACTGGAAAACGACTGCTCCGCTGGGCATCGTCCAGTAACAGCCGGCAATCTTCCCCGGCCCGAAGCTTTTGCGCCTCCATGGCGTGTTTCCGGGCCGGGGCAAAATGCCTCCTCTTCCAAAAACAGGCCCAGCTTGCAGGCGGCCTGTTTTTTATTGCTCCAATGACACCCTATTCCGGAAGTTGAAAGGCTCCGCAGGCGCTCCACTTGCCGGGGAAAGCTCCCGGATGACGCCAAAAAGCGGAACTCCATGAAATTTTCCTTCTGCGCGGAACCGTATTTAGGCAAGAAAAACATCCTGCAGAAAAACGCCGTTCCCCTTACATCGCACACGCCTTCATGCTTTCCTATTGTACCAATATTCATCCCGCAGAATCCTGGGCGGAAACCAGGGAGGCTCTTTTCACCTGCGTTCCCCGCATCAGGCAGGAACTCGCGGCGATGGACTCCCCTCTGAAGGCTCTCCCCCTGGGCATCGGCCTGCGCCTGTCCGCCAGGGCGGCAGCGGAGCTTCTGGCAACGCCGCACGCCGCGGAAACCCTGAAATCATGGCTGGAAGACCAGGGCGCGCGCGTAGAAACCCTTAACGGGTTCCCTTACGGAAATTTCCACGGGCAGCGCGTGAAAGAACGCGTTTTCCAGCCGGACTGGACTACACCGGAACGTTTTGAATACACCTGCAACCTGTTCCGCATTCTGGCACTCATTGGAGACGAACAGGCTGACAGGCTGACCGTCAGCACGCTCCCTGCCTCGCACAGCTGGTTTCATGCGGATGAAGAACGCATCTTCTCCCGGCTGGACGCCATGAGCGGATTCCTGGATGTGCTGGGCAGGCAGACCGGCCGCCTGATGCAGCTGGGGCTGGAACCGGAACCCTTCGGCCATTTTCACGATACGGATGGAGCCATCCGTTTTTTCAACGGCCTTCGCAACCGTTCCCGCCGTCCCGAACTTATCGAACGCCACCTGGGGCTGACATACGATACCTGCCATTTCGCCATTCTCCGGGAAGAACCGGAATTCACCCTCTCCGCCTGGGAGGAAAACAACATCGCCCTCTGCAAAGTGCAATTTTCCAACGCCCTGGAATGCCGCATATGCGGGGAGGAAGACCTGGAACGCCTCCGGCAGTTTGACGACGGCGTTTATTTCCATCAGACCAGCATCCTCCACCGGGAAGGCGCCATGCTTTTCCCGGACCTGCCCAATGCCCTGGCCTATGGACGGGATTATGCAGAGGAAATACGGGATTCCCAATGGCGCATTCATTACCACATTCCCCTGTACGCTTCACCGGAACCACCCTTGAAAAGCACGGAAGAATTCATCCAGAAAACGCATAATTTCCTCCGGGGCCGCAAAGGCCCGCAACCGCACCTGGAGGTGGAAACCTATACCTGGAGCGTCCTGCCGGACCACATGAAGGTCCCCCTGGCAGCCCAGATTGCCCGTGAACTGCATTATATTGAAACCCTGTAACGCCATGATGCCCCGCATGCATCCCTCCGCCGTCCTGTCTTCCGGATTCCTGCTGCTGTCCACCGGTCTTTCCTCCTGCACATTTCTTCCCATGTTTTCCTCCGGAGGGCAGGAAACGCCGCGGACCCTGGGCGCACGCATGGAAAAACACACGGAAGTCCTGCAAAAAGACATCGGGGAAAGAAACGCCAGCCAGCCCAAATCCATGGACGCCGCCGCCAAATACATCGCCGGGAATTTCTCGGACATGGGGTACGCCGTCACCATGCAGCCCGTATCCGGAGGAAACGTGAAAAAAGGAGCGGCCATTTACAACATCCTGGTTTACAAACCCGGCCTGTATTCCAACAATCAAAGCATCGTCGTGGGAGCCAATTATGATTCCAGCGGACAGCGCAACAACGGCAGCGGAACGGCCCTGCTGCTGGAGACGGCGAGAGGCCTGAAAGACATCCCCACCAATCACAATATCTATTTTGTCGCATACGCGAACGGAGCGAAGCCCGCAGGGAAATCCATCTCTTCCGGAGCCTGCGTGCATGCCAGCACCCTAAGCGGCAGCATTGGAGCAACCAACATCCTGGGCATGATCAATCTGGAACCCCAGAAGCTGGATGCCGGAGGGGAACGAAAACAGCCGGGCCCGGAATCCTCCCGGGAAGCCGTTCTGTTCACGACCACCCCGCACGGCAAGAAATTTGCTGGCCAGTGCGCCGCCCCCTTCGCCAAATCCTGGGAGCAGGCGCCCACTACCTTCCACCGGGAACCTTCCGCCCTCACAGGCAATGACCGCCATTACGCGGTCCTGGGCATTCCCACGGTCTCCTGCCGGAGCAAGTATCCCGTCACGGATGCCCGTACGGAAGAGTATGTGCAGGCGCTGACGGACATGATCCACCAGGTAGCGGACAACGACGCGCCCGAACCGGCAAAAAACGCCGGCCAGGGCGAGAAAGCATCCTGACGTTTCCCTCTCTCCCCGTTACCGGGACAGCTTTCTCCTTCCGTGGCCGCCGCCCAGCATCAGCACAGGCATGAAGGAAAGGGCCACCAGCGCAATAACCATAGGCATCCAATTGTCGGAATACCTCTGCATCAGGAATGAAGTCAGGGAAGGGCCGGCCAGCGTGCCCAGGGAATAACTCAACAGCAGAAGCTGGTTCATGGTCACCAGTTCATCCCGGGAAGCTTCCTCGCATCCCCAGGCCATGGCAACAGGGTACAGGGAAAATCCGGCCAGCCCCAGAGCAATCAGGGAGGGAGCCATCAGCCCCCCCTTCAGCATCAGCCCGGCACAGGCCGCCGCCACCAGCAGGGACTGGCATTTCATGACGAAAGCGCGGCCGTACCTGTCCGCCAGCCTTCCCATGGGCCACTGCCCCAGAATGGCAGCGGCAATCAGCAGGGCCATCCAGTATCCCACGGAAGAGTGGTCCATTCCCTGGTGCTTCAGGAACAGGGGCATCAGGCAATAAATAGTACCCAATACCACGCCGGAAATCACACATCCCACAACACCCAGAAAGACGCTGCGGCGTCTCAGCAGTGTCCGAATCTCTATATGGGAGGAGGATGAAACCTGTCCATTGCCCGGCTCCAGACGCGCAAACATCAGCGGAACCATGCCCGCTACTGATAAAATGCAGACTTCCGTCACAATCAGGGGCATATCGCTGGGGAACCAGCCCAGAAGCAACTGCCCCAGCACCGTACCCAGATAATAAACCACCATGTAGGAAGCCAGCAGAATGCCGCGGGTTTGCAGCGTTCCGGCCCTCAGCAGAGCACTTTCCACCACCACCCAGACCAGGGCGCAGCTGATCCCCGCCAGCAGCCGGAGGCCGCTCCAGGCCGGCACGCCGGGAAACACAGGCAGCAGAACGGTGGACACTGCGCATAAAAGGCATGCATATTGGTAACTTCCTTTAAACCCGGCCCGGCGAATCACGCCGCCAGCCAGCAGCGTTCCGGCCAGATTCCCGAGAAAAAAGAAAGCCCCCACCAGCCCGGCCTCCCAGGTGGCGGCATCAAATTGCTCCATCCACAGGGGAACAACCGTATTCAACACGGCAAATGCCACTGTCTGGAAAAGAAGCCCCGCCAGCAGCAGGGCAATAGGCCAGGTAAATGTACGCATCACGATAAAGCGGGGACTATAGCACCAAAGCCGCATCAGTCAACCGCCTCTTCCGTCGGAAAGAAAAACAAAAAAAACGCCCCATTAACAAAAGACACAATACATTGATTGTAAAATTATTAATAAACAATTCAAAATATAGGGGACTGTCATATTCCCCGGCGCAGGGAAGCGGGCAGTATCTTCATCTGCTCCCGATATTTGGCCACCGTCCTGCGGGCGATGTTCACCCCTTTTTCCCGCAGCGCGGCCGCCAGCCCGGCGTCACTGAGGGGTTTGGAAGAATCTTCCTCCGCAATCAGCCGCCGCATCAGCTCCTGGACGGCGCCGGCAGCCACGGCTCCGGAAGCCGCCCCGTCCGAGGAAACGCCGCCTTCAGACGGAACTCCCGCACTGAAAAAGGATCTCAATTCTTTCATCCCCCACCTGCACAACAGGTACTTGTCCCGGCACGCCCGGGAAACCGTGGAAACATGAACCCCCATCTCCTCCGCCACTTCTTCCATGCCCATGGCCTTCAGGCGGGCCGGACCTGACCTGAAAAAATCCTCCTGTCTCTGCACGATGACACGGGCCAGGCGCAAAACGGTCTCCTGCCTCATATCCAAAGCCCGCAACAGCTCCTGTCCCTCCCGGAACGCCCTGCGGAGATATTGCCTCAGCTCCCGGCTTCCGGACCCCTCAGCCATTAACTCCATATACCGTTCATTCATGGACAGGCGCGGAAGATACTCGGAAGTGAGGACAACCTCCAGCACGCCGGAAGGCCCCTCCTCCACAATGACGTCAGGCAGCAGATGAGGGTTGCCGCCGGGGGCGTAGGCCCCCCCTGGATCAGGAGTCAGGCTCCTAATCACCTCCAGAGCCTCCGCCACGGCCCCCGGTTCCACGTCCAGCAGGCGTGCGGCTTCCTCATACTTGTGCGCCGCCAGTTCCCGCCAGCAGCGCTTGACCAGGCGGAAAGCAAGCGAACGCTTCAAACCGCGCTGTTCAAGCTGGATCAGCAGAGAATCCCTTAAATCCGCCGCCCCCACTCCGGGCGGGTCCATTTCCCTCAGCGCAGCCAGAGCTTCCTCCATGTCCCGCATGCTGAAACACCCCTGCTCTTCCAGCTCCTGCGGAGACTCCGTCAGAAACCCGCGTTCGTCCAAAGCGTCAATCAGCAGGAACAGGGCGTCCCGGGCGCGGCCCGTCAATGCGGAATGCTGCGCCTGGTCCATCAAATGGGTTTTCAGGGATTCCGGAGCCACGACGGATTCATACATGAAATCACGGCGGGCGGCCGCGTCCCCAGACAGGCGGCCTTCCGCCGTAAACTCGTTCCACCCGTCCTCCCGCTCATTCCAGGCATCCCCGTCCGGACCGTCTTCCAGCGCTTCCGGGGAAGCGTCCGGCAACTCCTCAAGCATGGGATTGGTTTCCAGCGCCTGGCGTATAATCTGCCTTAATTCCAAAGCGGAAGCCTGAAGAATCTGCATCCCCGTCTGCATGGACTGGGAAACGGCCATCTGGCGCGTCATTCCATGCTGCAGGGATACCTCACTCATACCGCCCACAAGCTACACCACCCCCCGGAATCTGGCAAGGGGGAACACCCTGCCGAAAAAGCTGCCCGCACACCGCAACAGCAAAAAAAGGCCACCACTTTCATGTGGCGTTTTTGGAAAACGTTCATATAATAAATGCCAATGAAGATTTTGCACATACTTGCTTTCTCCCTGCTGGCCTCCCTTCTCTCAACGGCTGCGCCGTCCCCTCTGACTCCGCTGCCACGGGAACAGCCCCAATGGTGGAGGAAGCAATATGAACAGCAGGTGGAACAAATAAAAAACAACCCCTGCGGCGTCCTTTTCCTGGGAGATTCCATTACGGACTACTGGAAAAGGGAAGGAAAACCAATATGGGAAAAGGCGTTCTCCCCCTATCATCCCTGCAATTTCGGCATTTCCGGGGACCAAACCACCAACCTGATTTACCGCATCACGGATTCCGGCATCCCGGCCCAAACGGACCCCAAACTCTGCATCGTCATGATCGGCACCAACAATACCGGTCATTTCAAAGGAGGGGAAGCCCCGGAAAAAACGGCCATGGGAATTCTGGGTGCCGTTGAACACCTGCTGGTCAGGTTCCCGGACACCCACGTCCTCCTGCTGGGCATTTTCCCGCGCGGCACAGGTCCCCAGGACAAGCTGCGCCAGCACAACGACCGCATCAACGCCATTCTGGCCCAGTGCAAGCTGCCCCGCACCACTTACGCCAACATCAACAGGCGCTTTCTGGACTCCTCCGGCAAACTGCTCCCCGGCATCAGCAGGGACAACCTGCACTTTACGGAAAAAGGCTACGCCATCTGGGCGGACGCCGTGCTGCCCTATATCAAAAAATACTGCAAATAGCTTTCTTTCCCATCCTCAACGCATGACTGGCGGAATGCCCCCTTCCGCCAGTCATGCGTACGGTTCGGGAACATATTTGTCAATCAATGATGAAGCTTACGCAGCAAGAACTGTCCAGCCTTCATTCTTGAAACTGCAGTCATGGAGCCTGAAAAGCACCGCTCATGTCCATCAATTCATTTTTCCCGGCGGCTCCGCCTTGAATGCTTATGAGTAACGTCCGGACTTTGGGGAGCCCTCTTTAATAAACGGTTAAGATATAAAAGCAGTACGGTGCATGGAAAGTATTTACCGCCAAGCCCGCAAAAAACTGCATGGATGCCAGGGCTCTCGTCTGAAAATTTTGCGCAGAACCGAAGTTGCAGTTTACCTGAAATAAATATATTATAATGAGACAATATATCATAGACGCTTTTACCGACAAAGTTTTTCATGGAAATCCCGCGGCGATTTGCATTTTAGAACAATGGCCGTCCGAGGAATTGATGTTAAATATGGCCGTTGAAAACAATCTTTCAGAAACGGCCTTTGCTGTCAAAAAGGGGGGGAGCTATCATCTGCGGTGGTTCACCCCCGGTGGAGAGATTAACTTATGCGGTCATGCGACATTAGCCTGTGCCTATGTTATTTTGAACTTCCATGAAAAAGAAGCGGCAAAAGTTGTTTTTCAAACTTTAAGCGGTGATTTGGCGGTAGAACGGCATGGTGATCTTTATGAAATGGATTTCCCCGTCTATGAATTAAAATCAGTTCCCGTAACGGAGCAAATGATCGACGCTATCGGCGCTACCCCCAGAGAAGCGTATATGGGGCGTGACCTTTTATGCGTGTTTGACGATGTAAAAATAATCGAAAATCTCAATCCGGATCTATCAAAAGTTCATGCCCTGAACGGTCTTTTGCTCCATGTAACCGCAAAAGGTGCGGAAACTGACTGCGTTTCCCGTACCTTTGCCCCCAAATGCGGAGTGCCGGAGGATGCCGTTTGTGGTTCCGGTCATTGTCACATTATACCTTACTGGGCGAACAGATTGGGAAAAGACGACATCATAGGTTATCAGGCTTCCAAACGCGGTGGAACACTTTATTGCCGCATGGATGGAGCACGGGTAAAATTAGCAGGAAAAGCAGCCTTATATTCCATTGCCGAAACACAATCAAGATGAAGCGTCAATAGGTTAAGAACATATGCCGGGCGACGGAAAAAAACGTCGTTCGACAGAAATTATACATGCCCAATGACACAAACGGCGGTTTTGAACAATCAAGGCCGCCGTTCTTCTATTCCCTAAAAAATAATGCAACTATGCTTTCAAACATGGCGGCCAACGGGAATAACTGCCATGAAGCACAAAGCATGCCGACAAATTCCGACGAGGTCTATATCAAAAAACACATCCGCCGCAGAATATCATATCCCCAAACGTGAATCATACCATGTAGCAAAAGTGAATATTTTTTCAAACTTCCATCCGGTATGCTTGTGTCTTTACGGGTGTGTTTTTATAGGAAATACAACAAAAATCATGAAACAACCAAATCCTCCGGCCGGAAGCAGGAATCCAGCCGACCCGCCTGTGCCGCATTTGGAATCAGGAAAAAGCGCAAGGAACAAAAAAATTGCTTTTTCCCGGGGATATCCTAGAGTGCCTCTCCGCAATGAGCATGCCGCTTGCCGACTTGATCTTCCTGGCTTTTGCCCTCTCCGTGGACGCTTTCGTCGTGGCGTTCTCCTACGGCCTGCTCATTAAGCAAAAGCGTTTGAGCAACGGAATCAAGCTCTCCCTGTCCACCGGGGCCGGTCAATTCCTGATGCCCGTGCTGGGTTTTCTGCTTACAGGCTCCGTGCACCGGTATATTGCGGCCTGGGACCACTGGCTGGGCTTCGCCGTGTTCACCTTCCTCGGGGTCAACGTCCTCCGCGAAGGCTGGAATCACCGCAACGAAGAAGAGGATATGCCCCACGTCACCAGCCTGACGCTTCCTACCCTTATGGCTGTAGGAATCGCCACCAGCATCGACGCGCTGGTAGCGGGCGTCAGCATTTACCTTTCATCTGCCCAGTGTGGAACCGACCCCACCCTCCACGCGGTGCTTCTCCCCGCCGCCGCCATCGGCTTCACCACCTTCCTGTGCACGGCGGCCGGCTTTTTCCTGACCGGACGGCTGCACCGCTTTCCGACCTTTCATCTGGAAGCGGGAGCCGGGCTCATCCTCATCGGCCTGGGCGTCAAAATGCTCTGTGACCATTTGTGCTGAAATATGCCGCGAAGGATGATAAAAACGTCCTTCCGGCATCGTAATAAGTCGAAAAACGCACTGGTTCCCTCCCCCCTCTTTCTGCTATTATCAAGTAATCCCTTCCACATGAATATTTCACATCTTCTTCTCTGCACTTCCCTGCTCGCGGCGCCCGTCTGCGCGGCGCAGGGCCTGACGGAAACTGAAACGGAAACGCCGGCCTCCTCCAGCCGCCTGCCAGCGCCCCTGGCACAAAAAATTGCCTCCGGAGACTTTGATGGCCTGCAGACGGAACTGCGCTCCACCCTCCTGAAGGCTGGAGAACAAACGAAATCCGAACAGAAACTACTCCAGAACAAGCAGTACCGCCATTTGCTGGACATTCACGAACTCCTGCGCGTCACGGGACCGGACAAGGTGAAAGCCGTTTTCTCCAAAAGCGCGCAAGATGCCGCTTTCATCAAAACCTTTCTACAGGACCCGGCGTGGATGGAGCTTTACCTTGGAGCAGGCCTGATTCCGGAAAATTCACCGGAAGGCCTTCAAATCCTCTCCGACATCTGGAAAGCGGACGGCAAGAGCCCGGATTTCCGGAGTTACCAATCCCTGGCCACCGGGCTGGCCTCTGTCTTTTCCACCGGCCCCATGGCGGGAAGGCTCAAAACCAACTCCGCCAACAGCAATCCGGTGCGCCGCTACCGGATTTTCAAAAAACTGCATCAGGAAAACAGGCTGCATCCGGGATTCATCAAACTGCGCCCATGGGAAATGCGCTTCGTCGTGGGAAGTCCCTGGGACGATAAATCCTACGAATGGAGCAATGAACACGTCAACCTCCCCTGGCGGCGGTACACGGCCGCCTGCTGGGCCGCTCCCTATACGGGCCACAATTTCTTTGGCGATACCATTCAGGGGCCCCTTTTCTACGTGCCGTGGAGGGATCTTAACACGACCGCGGAAAACACGCAGATCATCGGCGGCGTCTGCGGCGGCCTCTCCTACTTCGGCACCATGGCGGCCCAGGCCCACGGCATCCCCGCTTATCCGGTAGGACAACCGGGCCACTGCGCGTACGCGGTGCGCGTGAAGCGGGGGGAATGGAAAGGCGGCTTCGGCGGACCAGACGGAGGCATGCACAACCATATCTTCGGCTCCCAGGCTCCTACTTCCTACCTGCTGATGGAAAATGTCTTTGCTGACAACGATAAGGCGGACCAGGCCTACCTGTGGGCCGCCCAGGCCCGGCTGGACGAGGCTTCCGGCAACAAGGACAAGGCCATCCAGGCATGGGAGGAAGCGCTCAGGCAAACACCGCTGCACCCGTTCTTCCGCACGGAACTTCAACGCCTGCTGATGGAAAAGGAAGGCATGCAGCCTGTCGACTGGTACGTTTACGCCAAGGACGCCCTTTCCCACTATCAGGGCAACGGCTTTGCCGCGTTCGACATCCTCAAGGACGTGCAGAATAAATTCCTGATGGATATTCCGCCCGCAGACCGGATTGCCTGGTTCCGGGACCTGCATGAAGCCATCGCCACCACTCCCACATCATGGGCGGTGAAATTCCAGCCCGTGCTGGACTCCCAATCCGCCTTCCTGGCAAATCCGCAGGAAAAAGCGGCCTATCTGGAAACAGTCCTCTCCACCCACCTGAAAACGGGGGACGGCACCAACTTTGGCCAGGCGTTGGAATGGGGCGTGAAAAACTTTGTGGAAAACGGACAGGCGGACGTGTTCTCCAACGCATTCGCCAAGGTAGCCCAGCAAACGGGAAAAACCGGGACCTCCGGGAAAGCCCCCGACCCCAAAAAGCTGAAGGAAGCCTACGGCAAAGCCATCTATGCCACGGAAACGGCCCGCTCCATTCCGGCCTTCCAGGCCTTGAGCAAAGCGGCAGCCTCTTTCTCCGGCGCTAATGCGACGAACAATACGGTCAAGGCGTCCATTCCGCAGGGCTGGAAACTGGTGCCCGCAGACGGCATGGTCCGGTGCTCCACCACGAGCCAGTGGGACAGCCCCTGGGACCATATCAACCTGCTGCGTCCCTGCGGCGGAGCCCAGCATACGGATAAGGAAGCCAATCCGAACGTCATTGTAGAACTGAAAAACGGAGTGAACCTGGCCGGGCTGGTAGTCACCAAGCGCGACGGCAATGAAAACCGGATGAAGAAAATGGAGGTCTCCACGTCCACGGACGGAGCCACCTGGTTCCCCCTGGCCGCCACGGAAAACATGCCCAAGGAATGGGTCATCACCGCACCGGAAGGCACCAAAGCCAAGTGGATCAAGGTGGAAGCCAAAAACGCACAGCCGGAATTCATGCACCTGCGCCATATCCTCGTTTACGAAAAATAAATTCTCCATTAACGCCATGCTTCATCACATCAATCCCGTTTCCGGCCTGCTGGCCGCAGCCCTCTTCCTGTCCGCCCCTGTCCAGGCGGCCCTCCCCGCTTACAGCGCCGTGAAAGACGAGGCGAAAACCGTCAATAAATACATGATCGTCGTATGGGCCGGCACGGACTGGTCCCCAAAATCACGTGAAATCACCCGCGCTGTGGAACACCTGGCCAAGAACTCCCCGGAACCCGTGCTCTGGTGTATCCAGGACGAGCGTGAGGAAATGACGGAAGAAGAGCAGAAACTGCCCAAGCCCCCGGGAGAAATCTGGAACATCCCCGCCATTCAGGTGGTCTCCCCCACCGGAAACATGGTATTCCTGTCGGAAGGCGTCTCCAGGGAAACATTGCCAGCCGTCATGAAGCAGGCAATGGAAGCCGTAAAACAGCAAAACAAGGCCAATGCCCTGTGGGAAAAAGCCGCCGCTTCATCCGGAACGGCTGCGGCCCTTCTTTACGGAGAAGGGCTTCAGCAGCTTCCTCCTTATGCGGCCTCTGCCAGAAAGGATATTCTGGAAAAAATCAAGAAGGCGGATCCGGAAGACATCAAGGGAGTGCACTTCAAATACACGTTCAGGCATCTGCCCTACATCGAAAAAGTGCAGAGAATGGTGAATGATTCCGCCAAAGACGGCGGTCCAAAGGATTACAAAACCGCCCATGCCTATGTAAACAAACAGCTCAAAACCCCCGGCCTGACTCCCCTTCAAAAACAACAGGTCATGGCGGCCAGGTTCTGGCTCTACCGCAATGAGGGGAAAAAGGACCAGGCGCTGAAGACCCTGACGGACATCGCCAGGATATCCCCTAAAACCCTCATGGGAATAGGCGCCCAGAACTACTACCGCTACCTGACGGAACCCGTCACCCTGAAAAGTCCTCACTTCACAGGCTACGACCTGCGCCCGGAACTGACGCCTACCCGCGTCAACGTCAGCAGCATGCTTGACGGCCCCGGAAACTACAAGATTACCTTCAAGATGAACAGCGGCGGCTGCAATATCCGCAACCCCCGCTTCATGAAGGGCAACCGCGTAGTCAGCGAACTGCCCAAGGACCGGCAGGACAAAAACGGGCGCGAATTCACCCTGCGCCTCTCCGGTTCCGAAAAGCCGGACTTGGTTTTCGACTGCCAGGGCCAGGGATGGTTCGATGCGGACTGCGACATCATCGTGACCAAGGAATCCTGACTCCTGCCGGCAAACGAACAAAACCGCCATTCACAACCTTCACGAAGGCAGGACATTCCCAAGGAATTTCCTGCCTTTTTTCCGATGGGAGAAGAATTTCCAGCCAGCGCCCAAGCGGAAGCATCCCTCTCTCCCTGCTTCTTGCCGGCCAAAGCCGAACAACATTCCCGGCAGCTTCAAAGGAGCAATAAGGGAAACCTTCTTCTCATTCCCGCGTTTTCAAGGAAGAATTACCCCTTCTTCCCGCCTTCCCCGGCGTTCTCCGCCAGTTGACGGCGGTATTCCATGCGTTCCCTGATCCTCAGTTCCATCCCGTTTCCGGTGGGGGTGTAATACACGCGGCCTTCCGGGAGGTAGGCCTGGGGTACGTAATGTTCCGGATAGTCGTGGGAATACAGATATTCCAGCCTGGCGGCGTCCGCTCCTCCGGCGGCAGCCAGCTTCTTGCGCGTTGGCGTCCGCAGGTGTTCCGGAACTGCCAGCGTTTTCCCATTGCGCACGTCATCCATGGCGGCATTGATGCCCATGTAGGCGGAATTGCTCTTGGGGGCCGTCGCCAGGTAAACCGCAGCATGCGCCAGAGGAATGCGTGCTTCCGGCATGCCGACCATTTCCGCCGCGCGCGCCGCGTCCAAAGCTACGCGCAGGGCGTTGGAATCCGCCAGCCCTACATCCTCCGACGCGGCGATGACCAGCCTTCTTCCTATAAAGCGGATATCCTCCCCGGCTTCCAGCATCATCCCCAGCCAATACAGGGCGGCGTCCGGGTCAGAGCCGCGCATGGATTTGATGAAAGCGGAAATCGTATCGTAATGGGAATCCCCCAGACGATCGTACCTGATAGCCTTGCGCTGGATGGATTCCTCCGCTACGGAGATGTCCACATGAATGACGCCGTCTTTCCCCGCAGGAGTGGACAGAACAGCCACTTCCAGAGCCGTGAGCGCCTTCCTGGCGTCTCCGTCCGCTTTGGCGGCCAAATGGTTCAGGGCTTCCGCCTCCATATCCACGCGGGATGTGCCCAGCCCGCGCACCTCATCCGCCAGGGCGCGCTTCAGCAGGGCGGCCAGCTCCTCCTCCGGCACCGGCTCCAGCGGAAAAACCTGGGAGCGTGACAGGAGGGGGGAGTTAATCGCAAAATAGGGGTTTTCCGTGGTCGCCCCAATAAACCTGACCGTACCTTTTTCCAGATGGGGAAGCAGAACATCCTGTTGAGCCTTGTTGAACCGGTGCAGCTCATCCACGAAAAGAACGGTTTTCCGCCCGTGCATGCTCATCCTCATCTGCGCCTGGGCTATTTTTTCCCGGATGTCCGCTACATTGGATTCCACGCCGTTGAGCATCATGAAATGGGCATTCGTCGTCCGGGCGATGACGGCGGCCAAAGTAGTCTTTCCGCACCCGGGAGGCCCGTAGAAAATCAGGGACGTAAACCGGTCCGTCTCAATTGCCCGTCTCAGCAGCTTACCCGGAGCCAGCAGATGCTTCTGCCCGGCCACTTCATCCAGGGTGCGCGGGCGCATGCGCGCGGCCAGCGGCATGGCGGAAGTGTCCGCCCCGGGCTCAAAGCCTTCCCGCGCTTCCGCTTCCTGTAAACTGAACAAATCCATCGGAAACACTTTACCCGGTTGAAAGGCCGGAGAAAAGGCCAATCCCCGGAATCCTGAAAGTTTGCGGAAGCGACACCGTTCCCCCCCTCAGAACGGAAAATGCACCTTTATCCAAACATAGACCAGCAGGACAGCATGAAAACCATGCTGACAGGAGCCAAAATGCTGAACAGCAGCCCCGCAACAGCCAATCCCCTGCGGTTCACCTCCCAGTAATGAAGGGAGGCGATCAGCATCCAGATGGGAACCACAACCATGTGGACGAGAGCCAGGAGCCCCCAGCCCGCCAGCACCAGCAAAAAGAGCCATGACTGCGAGCCGTCCGCATTATTGCTCGGCATGACAAGGCCAAAGAAGCGGTACACAAACAAAAAGAAGACGAATATGGCAAAAGGTATCCATCCCCAGCGGGCTTCCTCCTTCCGGCGGGCCATTGCCAATTCAAAACAGGGATCTTTAAACGCAGGCAATTGCTTGGCAGAAGAATCTCTGAAGAAATACATATCGCCCGAAGTCTCTATTATTACGTCTTTCTTCCGTCAATAACATTCAATGCCAGTCCGGATTTTTTCCGCAGAAAATTTTTCCCTCTAACAAATATGGGATATCGGCTTCCGACCATTACCTTATTGTCAAAGCAAAGTTTTGTGAAAATTCATGAAACGCTCTTGATTATAAATAATTTTCCCCTTTTTTTCGGATACTTGCTCTTCGTCTTTTCCCATGATAAAAAAGTCTTTTTGCATCATCCGAATTTCAACACCCGTTCAATTTGTCATACACAGCCCCAGTTTCCCATAAAAAAGACTGCCTCCGCTGCAGGAGCGGAGGCAGTCCGGGGGTAATATAAAACCGGAAATTACAGAAGGTTACCTGCCCAGAATGCCCTTGAAGTATTCCAGCGTCGTCGCCAGGCCTTCCGGCAAAGTATGCCTGGGCTGCCATCCGGCATTGCGGAGCTTGTCCGCACAGGCGCGGGAATGCTTGACGTCTCCCGGACGTTCCGGGGCATGAAGCACCTTGGAGGAAGACCCGGCAGCCTTGATGATGTTCTGCGCCAGCTCTTCAATGGTGATCTGGCCGCCGTAACCGGCATTGAACACGCCGGTGACTTCCGGGTGTTCCGCCACAAAGGTGAGGGCTCCTACAATGTCTTTCACATAAATGAAATCGCGCGTCTGGGAGCCGTCCCCATACACGGTGATGTCTTCTCCTTTGACAGCTTTTTCAATGAAAATGGGCACGGCCGCGGCATAGGCGCCCTTGGGGTCCTGCCGGGGGCCGAAGACATTGAAGAAGCGCACGGCTGCCGTATTGATTTTTCCTTCCGCCCGGAACATGTTGAGGTAGTATTCCCCATCCAGCTTGGTAATGGCATAGGGACTCTTGGGTTCCGGGTACATGGTTTCCAGTTTGGGCACCGTGGGATTGTCTCCGTAAATGGCGGCGGAAGACGCCAGCACGATTTTTTTGACTCCGGCGGCAGAAGCTTCCTCCAGCACGTTCAGCAAACCGTTGACGTTGATGTCGATGCATTCGCTGATCTTGCTCATGGATTCCGGCACGGAGACGAGCGCGGCCATGTGGAAAATATAGTCCACTCCCTGCACCGCCTGGCGCACCAGCTCCCGGTCGCAGATGGAACCTTCGATGAACGTGTGCCTGAGCCCTTCCAGGTTCTTGAGATAGCCCGTGCGCAGGTTGTCCAGCACACGGATTTCCTCCGCCTTATCCTGATAGTGTTCCACAATGTGGGAACCGATGAATCCGGCGCCGCCGGTTACGAGAATCTTCATGTTTTTCCGATGTTGGTAGATATTGGTTAATAGCGGTCCACAATGGCCTTCATTTCATCCATCTGCGCCTCAATGGATTCTACCAGGGCCATCTGCGTGCGGCAGCGGTCCAGGTTGTGTTCCGGACGGTGGATTTTAAAATACACGTCACCGGACAGGTAGTCCGTCAGGAAGCGGATGCCGCATTCCATCGTGAGCAATTTGCCGGAGAACGGCAGCAGGCTCTTTTCCAGAGGCGTCAGGAAACTCTTGGCGGAACTCAGGTAACCCTGAACCAGAGCTTCAAACATGAACATGCGCATCGTGACCTTGGAGACGTCCTTTTCATCTTCTGCGGCGGGAGACGTAGCCGTCCGGATCATGTCGCCGAAGTCGTAAATGGCGGAACCGGGCATCGTGGTATCCAGGTCAATCACGCAAATGCCTTCTCCGGTTACATCGTCCAGCATCACATTGTTCAGCTTGGTATCATTGTGCGTACAGCGCAGGGGCAATTCCCCGGATTTCAGGTAATCCACCACCAGATGGCAGTCCGACTCACGGGAAAGGTACCAGTCTATTTCCTTCTGCACTTCCTTCACGCGCCCCAGGGGGTCGGACTGGATGGCCTCTTTCAGAGCCGCCAGGCGGGAAGTGGTATTGTGGAAATTGGGAATGGTCTCAAACAGGGGCTCTCCGGGCAGGTCTGCCGTAAGCTTCTGGAATTCGCCGAAGGCGCGCGCCGCTTCCTGGCACTGCTTGGTAGTTTCAATCTGGTCATACGTGCGTGCGCGTTCAATGAACGGGTACACGCGCCAGCAGTTGCCGTCCGAATCCAGGGCGTACGGCTTGCCGTCCACGGAGGGAACCAGCGTGAGAGTGCGGCGGTAAGCTTCCGGGCACTGTTCCTCCTTCAGGCGCTTCAGGGCGTGGTCCGTCACGCGCTTTACGTTCTCCATCAGAGGGATGGGCTGCTTGAACACGTTATGGTTCACGCGCTGGAGGATGTAGCGGATGCGCTGTCCCGCCTGATCCACCCAGATGCAGTAGGTGTCATTGATGTGGCCGCTGCCGTAGGAATAACCGTGGACAAAATCGCCGCGGAGATCGAACAGGGTTGATACAGCCTTGAGATCGTGCATAGGGAAAAAGGCTTAGTTGAGCTTTTCAGGGTATACGCCCTGCTGGATAAGTTTGTTGATGCCTTCCACAACCATGGGCTTGTCCCCCGGATAGGTCATGCCGAACCAGGAGGAAGAAGTGGGAAGAACGGCGCAATCCGCCCGGTCCGCATGAATCAGGGCGTCCACCACGGTGGGAATAAAGCATTCGCTCTTGGGTTCCTGGCCGTGTTCTTTCAGGAAGTCAATGAAATGATCCTCCGTCAGTTCAATGAAGGAGGGGGAGAACAGCCAGAAATTCATGGAAACCAGTTCTGCAGGATCCACCGGCAGGCGTTCGCCCTTCAGGTTGTTGCCGCGCACTACGCCGTCTTCGTCAGCCTGGATTTTCACGAATTCCTCCACGCCATCCAGAAGGCCGCCCTTGATGGAGCAAATGCCGCGGTTCACGTCCCCGTTGTCGGAGAGGGTGTTCTTCAGCGGATAGCCGATCATGCCGTAATGGGCCTTGCCGGGTTCATCCGTAGTGGAGGTCAGGAACTTGGCGGCCTGCACAAAAGCGTCCGCACCGTAAAAGTCATCCGCATTCACTACGGCAAAGGGTTCCTTCACCACGTGGCGGGCGGCACGCAGGGCGTGGGCGGTGCCCCAGGGCTTTTCGCGGCCTTCCGGCACGGAGAAGCCTTCCGGCAGGTCGTCCAGGGACTGAAAAGCGTAATCCACCTCAATCTTGCCGGCAAAACGGCTGCCGACCTTTTCCTTGAAAATATCTTCAAAGTCACGGCGGATAATGAATACCACTTTTCCGAAACCGGCCCGGATGGCATCATAAACAGAGTAGTCAAGAACTACTTCCCCGTTGGGGCCCATCGGGTCAAGTTGCTTGAGACCGCCGTAACGGCTGCCCATGCCAGCTGCTAAAACAAGAAGTGTAGGCTTCATCATACGCAGGCCATTATGACCAAGCCTCCCCGTTTGGCAACAGGAAAATGCCGGAAAACCGGAGAAATCCGCCCGTTAAAAAACGTAAGAGCACCAAAGCCCCAGCACTACTTTTTTGAAATCGTCCCGCCCGTAGCCGCAATACCACCCCAGGAAAGGCTCCACCCGCAGACCGCCGGAAACGGCCCACAGCGCCCCCGTGCGCACCATCAGCTCTTTCAAGCCGTTCCTCCCCAGATAATCGTGGGCAAAACCCAGGGAAACCGTATTCACCATGGCGACGGATTCGCACAGCAGGGGCTGCCAGGTAACGCCCCACTGGGAATATGCACCCTCCTGTCCGGAATCATACAGGAAGGAACCGCGGAAAGACCAGGAAGGGGTGGGATTCCACTTAAGGGACAGGCCCGGCTCCGCCCCGTTCTTCAGGGGACAGGAATCGTACCACTGCCCGTTGACAAAAAGCCCGGCCGTGCATTCGTCCGCCAGATAATACTGGACTTCCCCGTGTAAAGTGGCCTGACTGAAATGGCGGCCCTGCCAGTTGCGGATGGCGAAAAGTTCCCCGCTCACCGCCCAGGAATCAGACAGGGAGGCTCCGCCGGAAATCTGGCCCTCCGTGGAATCAGCCCCCATCTTTTCCCCCCGGTGGACATAGTATGAACGGTAGCCGCCAAGCATCTCCCCGCCCATGCGGATGGGGGAACGGCCGTCCACCTCCGTCAGGGGCGGGGGCCCGTCATACCCCAGGACGGCCTGCACGGCACAGCACAGGATGATGGAAAACAGCCTCATGAAAGACTTTTAACATAATTCGCTGCGCCGCTCCAACGCCAAAACGGTGCATGCACATTCTCCGGGCTTGGCAAAACGGGAATCTGCCCTTACCCTCTCGCGCATGGTTCATTTCACCCTGTTCGGGATACCTGTTTACATCCGCCCCAGCTTCTGGGTGGTGCTGGCCATTTTCGGCGGCGCCCTCAGCATCAGCAGTGTGGAAGATCTCATTTATCCGGCCCTGTTCGTCATTGCCGGCTTCATCGCCATCCTGTCCCATGAAATGGGACACGCGCTGGTGGGCCGCAAGCTGGGCGGCGGCCAGCAGACGATTGTTCTGGAACTCTTCGGCGGCCTGACAAGCAGCCATGGCATGCAACTGACGCGCGGAGGGCGGGCCCTCATGATTCTGGCAGGCCCCATGATGACCCTGCTGCTGGGCATCATCAGCCTGTGGCTCACCTGGAACATCGTCGCTCCTGTCATGACCTCTTACAACCTGAACTTCTGGGACCTGGCCATCAGCCCCTTCACAGCAGCGCTCATCTCCCCCAAGCTGTACATTCTCTCCTGCCTCATCATGATTGGAGAATGGTGGACTATCCTGAATCTGCTGCCCATCTACCCCCTGGACGGCGGCCAGCTGATCGCCCAGTACATCCGCTCCCCCAGGAAAGTATTCATGACCGGCTTCATCACGGCCATCCTCATCGGACTGCTCAGTTTCCAGCTTTTCCACGGCTACTTTATCCCCATCTTCATGGCCCTCTTCGCCTACAGCAATTACCGGGAATACAAAAACGCCCCCTTTTAATATTATTCCGAGTTTCCTTCGCGGGCCCCGCCCGTTCTATTCAACAAACCATCCAATATGTCTCAGCAAACCGCAATCACCCCTACCCGCGCCCAGGATTTCCCCGAGTGGTACCAGCAAGTCATCAAGGCCGCCGACATGGCGGAAAATTCCGAGGTCCGCGGCTGCATGGTCATCAAGCCATGGGGCTACGCCATTTGGGAACTCATTCAAAAGGACCTGGACCAGCGCTTCAAGGACACCGGCCATACGAACGCCTATTTCCCCCTCCTGATTCCTATCTCCTATCTGGAAAAGGAAGCGGAGCATGCCGAAGGCTTCGCCACGGAATGCGCCGTAGTCACCCACCACAGGCTGGAAGCGCAAAAGGATGAAGCCACCGGCAAGACACGCATGATTCCCACCGGGGAGCTTACGGAACCCTTCGTCATCCGTCCCACCTCGGAAACCGTCATCGGCGCGGCTTTCGCCCGCTGGACCTCCAGTTACCGGGACCTGCCCCTCAAAGTCAACCAGTGGTGCAACGTGATGCGCTGGGAAATGAGGCCTCGAATCTTCCTGCGCACGGCGGAATTCCTGTGGCAGGAAGGGCATACGGCCCATGAAACCCGCGAGGAAGCCATTGAGGAAACCCTCACCATGCACAAGGTTTATGAAGAATTCCAGCGGGACGTGCTCGCCATCCCCACCATTCCAGGGGAAAAGACGGAGGCGGAACGCTTCCCCGGAGCGGAACAAACCTACACGGTGGAAGCCATGGTGCAGGACCGCAAGGCCATCCAGGCAGGGACCTCCCACTTCCTGGGGCAGAATTTCTCCAAGTCCCAGAACATCTGCTTCGCCGGAAGGGACAACACCCAGCAATTCGCATGGACAAGCTCCTGGGGCGTTTCCACCCGCATGATCGGAGCGCTCATCATGATGCACTCCGACGACGACGGACTCGTCTGCCCGCCCCGCGTCGCTCCCCAGCAAATCGTCATCATTCCCGTCACGCCCAAGGAAGAAAGCCGCCAGGCCATTCTTGACCACTGCGAAGAACTGGCGCGCACCCTCCGCACCAAAACCTTCCACGGCCAGCCGCTGCGCGTGCTGGTGGACAGGCGCGACCTGGGCGGCGGCGCCAAGAAATGGGAATGGGTAAAAAAAGGCGTGCCCGTGCGTCTGGAAATAGGCCCCCGGGACCTGGAAAAAGGCTCCGTCTGCCTTCAGCGGCGCGACCGGCCCGCCAATGAAAAATCCTTCGTCCCGGAAACGGAACTGATCGATACCGCTGCGGATATTCTCCAAAGCATCCAGGACACCCTGCTTCAGCGGGCCATTGCCTTCCGGGACTCCCATATCCGCCCCGCCTCCACTCTGCGGGAATTGGAAGAAAACTTTTCCGGAGAGGGAGATGCAGACTGGCTCCAGGTGCCGTGGGACGGGTCTCCGGAAGAAGAAGAAGAACTGGCTAAACGGCTGCGCATTTCCATCCGCTGCATCCCGCTCGGCGAGCTGGGCCGCGGCGAGCCGGCACCCTGCATCCTCACCGGACGCATGACGAAACGCCGTGTTCTCTGGGCCAGAAGCTACTGAACCCTGACACCCCCTTTCAACGGGATTGTTCCAAGACAGGCAAAACGGGCCTTTTCGGAACAATCCCGTTTTTTACGCCTCTCCACTTTCCCCAAAAACGGCATGAACAAGAAACGGAGCGGCATACCCCACAGGGCAGAATCCTTCCCTCTCCTGCCCCATACGCCGGCAACAACGCACACATGTCGGCAAAACAGGATTTTTCTCTAAAAAAATCTTGCCAAGGCAGAAAAACCTTATATACTCTTGGCACACGGACGCCGTAAGGCTCCAATCGTTCCAAGCGGATGTAGCTCAGGGGTAGAGCGCAACCTTGCCAAGGTTGATGTCGTGGGTTCGAATCCCATCATCCGCTCCAACTTTTTTATAACAAAAGGCCCGCACAGATGTTGATGATGTGCGGGTTTTATATTATGGTTCGTACAGAAAAACCTGCCCCCCTATTGCAACACCGTTCCAGGAAACAATTTTCATCTGCTCTGATGAGGCCCACCGGACGTTCCTCCTCCATGCATTTCATGGAAATGTTGCCGAAAGGCGGCCTCCGTCAACGTTGCAGACGTTGCCGGTTATCACAGGCGCATCCTGTATTATTGCTTAATGATTCAGTATTTATCCTCCGGGACACAGGCGGACTTAATGATCACCGGATCAAGAACCTGCCGCCATCTGTCATATGCGGAATGATATAACGCAAATCAGGTTTCCTCATCTAAGCATTCGAATATTCGCTGAAGAATCAGCGACAGTTTCATTCCTGCCACGTTCTATTCTCTCTTGACGGCCAGACTGACCATAAGAAGCGTATTCGTGCAAAGCACACTGTCCTGAACGATTCCCCAGATAGAGCGTTCGTGTTCTTGAACGTGTCGTGTGTATAGTACAACTCTTTCATATGGGTTTCCGTCTCATTGTAGACAGAAAAGCGAATGTTTTTGTCGAATAGCGTTACACAAACTATAGGAAACAGGATCAATGATGGCACATGCTTAAAATAATCTTATAACGCTTCGTTCATCAACTGCCGCAGAAAGTCGGTCGGCAACGATGAGAATCTGGCTCCCTCCATCAAGAATTAGAAAAAGATAAGACAAGCAGAGCAATTCCCGTAGAAATAGGGAACATAATTCCGCATTTATCTAATAGAAAAGTCTCCATGGAAAATATATTTTTTCGCAACAAACCCTGTAAGGCTCTTCTTTTGATTCAGGGGGAATTTTGATTTGCACTTCGATACGGCAGCCTTTCACGAGGTCAGGGTTGTTTAACAGATACTCCTCGACTTCCGGAGGAATCCGGGCATTCGTTCCGTCTTCGACAACGAACCAGATCTCACAAGTTTTACCTCTCCAGGAAGCTCCATCGCCTGTTAATTTCATTCCATGCCGGGCAAATATCTTATGGAGTTCCAAATCCTTTTTCACTGTTTTCAACAGAGTTACACTCCTCTCCATACCGTTTCCCGTATCTATGGCCGACCAGATGAGGGAGAGCGGTAAATAAATGAAGTAAAGAGCGGCTATTCCTATGACGATCCACATTTTCTTTTTCATTGTAAATAATTTATCGGCATTATTTACTTTAGTCTTGTTTCGTTGACCTTCCCGATTTTTTATCGAAGCAATTTACTGAATATCAACATCCAGAATATTCTAGAAATCTTACAGCAAGATTATTCTACATAATTCCGAAATTAAATAACTGAATCAGAAAAAAAATATTGAGCATGTCTACTCAATTAAACAATTGGCATAAATTTATATTCATGCCAATTATTGTTTGGGATGATGTTTTCCTTCAAAAGGAATAAATGTCTTACCCGACACCCATGTCCCCTTTATAGGAGATATGTTTATATAATATGACCCAGGCGAAAGGAAGACCTTCTCTTCTTTATCTCGTTTCGCGTATAAAATACCTTTACGCAGAGCAAAATCAATGCCAAAGAATTTTATATGCTGATTTTCTTTAAGTATAATTTCTTGTGTTCCCCGGGAGGAATGACCAAATGTTACAATGACTTGTAAATTTTTAGTCAGATCTCTCAAGATAATTCGATCTGGCTCCATATGTTGATTTTTATTTTCTTCAGATATTGCACAATCAATCAACAATATTGAAAATAAAATGATAAAGAACATTGAAATATATTTATTGATTTTCATCGCATGGACATTCGATATTTTTTTAATAGCATCTATTTCATGTTGATTGACTTTTCCATAATATGTCCTTCATTTCTATTCATTTAATAGAAAAGTCTCCAAGGAAAATATATTTTTTCGCAATAAGTAGTGTAAGGATAACCATTATTTGGAGGTGCCATGATTCGTACTTCGATACGGCAGCCTTTCACGAGGTTAGGATTGTTTAACAGATACTCCTCAACTTCCGGAGGAATCCGGGCATTCGTTCCGTCTTCAACAACGAAACAAATCTGACAAGTTTTACCTCTCCAGGAAGCTCCATCGCCTATTAATTTCATTCCATGCCGGGCAAATATCTTATGGAGTTCCAAATCCTTTTTCACTGTTTTCAACAGAGTTACACTCCTCTCCATACCGTTTCCCGTATCTATGGCCGACCAGATGAGGGAGAGCGGTAAATAAATGAAGTAAAGAGCGGCTATTCCTATGACGATCCACATTTTCTTTTTCATTGTAAATAATTTATTAATTCTTTTTTCTTATTCGTGAGGCTCTCTTCCTTCGCCATAGCCTCTATGCCCTTGAGGAGCTGGAGCCAGAAGAGAAGTATCGGGGGCAAACGGGGCTACAAAACCAGCTCTTTCCACGATTTCACACGCCCATCCGCAGCAATTTCTTGCTCCCGAGTTGTATAGTGAATATAGAGGGACATTCTTTTCATCTTCCCGGATCTGCTCTTCAACTTTACTTACTGACTCAGGACAGGCTTTATAAGTGTAGGAATTTCTAGGATCGGCAGCTCCTTCATTATGGGCATCATCCTGAATTTCTCCGGCTCCAACGCCTAAAGCGCCTTTGTGCCAACTTCCGGGGTAGAGGCCTCTCTGCATATTGGGCGTTTTGACCCAGGCATGTCCTACATTTCCTAGCAAATTCCTGAATGGTTTAACCAGAATAAAAATTTCCTGTATTTCATATTCGCAACATTCCCTTCCTGCGTCATCCGCAATTTTAGAGTATTTTACACCATCCTTGCAACATTCCGTTTCAGCATCTTCAGAAAGGCCAAGCGTATCAGAGTACAGGCATGTATTGTTCTTGACAAAGATATAAAGATTCCATCCGCTCTGTTCATCGACAGGATCTCTGCTGATCCACCTTCCATCTTGGGGATTATAGTAGCGGTAATTGTAGTAAACCAGCCCCAGTTCGTCATCAGCGTATTCGCTGGAGAACCGGAACGGATTGTCCTCTGCGGCATTCCCTTCCATCCTGACAATATTCCCATACGGGCCGTATTCGTACAAGGCGCGGCGGCCCGCTCGGATGCCGAAAAGCGCCGTGGTGTTTTTCAACAGGTCGTGCGTGTAGTACAGGTTTTCCGCCCAGGTTCCCGTCTCATCAAAGAGGCTCATGGCCAGGATGCGCGTGGCTGCCGGTTCCAGCGGATCCCACAGATAGGTTTTTCGCAGTACGGGCATCGCTGATTCCGTCGCGGCGGCATCCAGTTCCGCGATTTGCAGGTAGCCGTGATAGATGAACCGTTTCCTTGACATGAGCGATTCTCCCTCATAGACGGATTAATAAAAATATGGAATTATACAGAATAATTTCACATAATTCCGAAACATTATTGTTAAATTATTCTACAAATACTGTTTAAATAAACAGTATTGTTTATTTAGTCTTGCTATAATATTTTCAGAATATTCTAACTATTGATATTAATCAAATCAATCTAATAAAAAATATAAAAGATCAACAAAAAAACAAGACTAAAACAAATAATTCCGTTTCTATAATATGAAAATATTTATATTTTATCAATATAAATATTTATTTTAGAAATTTAGAAAAAATCCTTACAATCCTTGTATTACTGATACCCATGAATCATTATTAGGCATTTGGATTTCTTTTATGCTTTCTATGATATATAAAAAACGTTTATCCCAATCCTTGGGTTTATCTCCATCACTAAACAAAACTGCCTGTAACAAAGCATAACATGATTGATAATAAACAGCTAAATTTTTCATATAAATATTTATTTTTTTATTATCGTTTTTCATTCTATCAAGAATAAACAGACACAAGTCACAATGTTCTTTAAACAAATCATAAAATGAAAAATTACCTTTTTCTTTCAATTTTTTCACAGATAATTCATTTTCAACCATAAATTTATCAGTATTTTCAATTTTTTCTACAGGAAAATCTGGAAGCAAGCAAGTCCCAAGCAGCATCAAATAAGAAACATCAGCATTGCTGTATACTCCAAACGGTTTGTGTATTGAAAACAATAAATTAAAATACCTTATATAGATATATTCCAGTGCGATATGAATAATTGAAGCTCTGTCTGAAAAAGGTCTATCACATTTCCACCTCAACGCAACAGTCTTTTTTGATGGAGAAGTTAAAATATCAGGATCCAACCCCCGAACTTGTTTAAATTTATATATCAATTTCTTTATTGATTCATTTTCTATACTATCGTGAATAATAAGAAATAGAGTAATTGATTCTCTCATATCGCATTTTAATGTTAATTTTATATTCTGAGAACACATGCAATTTTTATCTCACAATCCTCCCAAGATTAATCCCCAGCCAATTCCAATTGTTACGGTATCATCAGCAATTCCAATTCCTCCCGTATATACATCCTCTATTATAGTACCAATAATAATCCCAACACCCAATGCTACACTCCAAGGATTTATTTCAGATTCCGACTCAATTTTAGGTTCTATCGGAGATTCTACTTTCGAATTTTTAATACTTGAATTTACAGGTACTCCTTCATTATCATATACTATTACCCCATTTGGAGTACGACAATTCCCTTTACTAGGATCACAAAAACACATCGCTTGTATCCCTGTCCAACAACATGGTTTGTCATACTCTACTGGTGTATTACCATATTGAGAATGTCGATAGTTCGGAGGGCATTGACATATCCATGAACAATTTTTCCCATCATCATGCATATCTGAAATTGAACATATCATAGGAGTATAATATAAAAGCCCAAGATAATCTATTTTTCTAGATACTTGATTATGAATAAAAGAGTATAAATTTTTACCTCCTTTTTCTTGTATCATGTCTCTATCGATCCACCTACCATTTTGGGGATTATAATAGCGGTAATTGTAGTAAACCAACCCCAGCTCGTCATCAGCATACTCGCTGGAGAACCGGAACGGATTCAACTCCGCCGCATTGCCTTCCATCTTCACGGCAGAGCCGTACGGGCCGTATTCATACAAGGCTCGGCGGCCCGCCTTCATGCACTTCAGAATTCCGTCTTTTTCTCTCCATGCATTTACATTAACTTGATTTTTTATACTGTTCCATACCTTTGGACATATAAGGAACAGTTTTTTGCTCATTGATTGTATTTCCAGTCCCACATTGTACCATAGATGAAATTTTCATTTTCACAAATGTATTACTTGAAATAACGAATTATTATAATTAGACAATCTATTTAATCATGTTTTTAATTATTCTTTTTCAATTACCTTGGAACTGTTGTTTTTCAGAATCTTTTTTTTCATATTTTCCCAATATTGATCCACGTCAGAATCATAAATTTCATAATCATCCCCCCAACCATAGATTTTTTTTATGATAGCAATGGCCTTCATTTTTGTGAGGATACAACTTACTTCACCAACTGATATAATAAAAGGAACTATTTTCTTTCCCTGTTTAATAATTTCCTTCGCTTCCTTAGAACCAAGCGAAGGATTAGTTGTTGCTTTGTTAAGAACTCTCCTCATATCTATATTTGATCCCCTATCAGGATCCCAAAGACCCAGATATTGCTGCCACAAATATTGATTGTATACACTTTCGTTAGAAAATGACAATTTAACTGCTATCAAATTTAAAATTGCGATTATTACTATTGATTTCATACTTATTATTTTCTGTCGCAACAACAATATCTTTTTGTTTTTTTATCGTCAATTATCAAAGGCGTTCCACCAAGATACTTGCGGGTCTTTAATTTCTGAAACTATCCCAAGGCTCCCTACAGCTGCAGACCAGTTTCCATTGGGATCTTGACGAACTGCATGATAACTATCAGGATCATCTTCATTAGGTTCGAAACCATACAGCATAACAACGTGCTCATTTTCTAAACAGTTGCCCTCAGGCACTTCACGACAATCTTGAGCTAATTCTTTAACAGCTTGATCATAGGTAGTACCAATTGGCTTTTGACAGCCTATTGCATGAGCCAGACAATTGGGGGGAATTTCTTCTGGATAATCGTTATAAAACTCTTGCGGCATCAATGCAGCTGGATGAGCTTTGTATTGACCGCTACCTTGAAATTTACTGAGGCAATCATTAATCATTTTTTCAAATTGTTTTGTTTGCCTCTTTGTTTCCTCATCGTATTCGTACATTCCTAAAAGATCGAATCTAAATATTGCGTGATTTTTCATAAATGCATAATTATTTTGAGTATGCATCTCTCCTAAAATATCACGCGATAACCATCTTCCATCCTTGGGATTATAATAGCGGTAATTGTAGTAAACCAACCCCAGCTCGTCATCAGCATACTCGCTGGAGAACCGGAACGGATTCAACTCCGCCGCATTGCCTTCCATCTTCACGGCAGAGCCGTACGGGCCGTATTCATACAAGGCTCGGCGGCCCGCCTTGATGCCGAAGAGCGCCGTCGTATTCTTCAATGCGTCATGCGTATAGTAAAGATCTTCCACGTAGGCTCCCGTTTCATCAAAGACGCCCATGGCCAGAATGCGCGTGGCCACCGGTTCCAGCGGATCCCACAGGTACGTTTTACGCAGGACGGGTACCGCGGATTCCAAAACCTCCGTGGCATCCAGTTCCGCGATTTGCAGGTAGCCGTGATAGATGAACCGTTTCCTTGACATGAGCGATTCTCCCTCATAGACGGATTTTTCAACCCGCCTGTTCAGATAATCGTATACGCATTCAATACGCCTGTCCCCCTGTATGAAGCTGACCGCCTGATTCAACGCGTTGTAGGAGGCTTCCCATTCCCCGGTGGCGGTCCGGAGCTTCGTCTGGTTGCCGTCGGCGTCATAATTCGGCACAAAAGGAACCTCCTCACCTTCGGTGATATCCGTATATTGATTGACCCGGTTGGCAACGTATGTAGTGGGAAGGGAATCCGTCCCCTCCAGAGACGTTTTGCGGTTGCCTATGTTATCGTAGGAGTAGCTGTATGTGCCGCCCCGGCTCATCGCATCGCTCACAAGTTCATTCCTGTCATTGTAGGCGCAGATGTGCGTCAGGTCGGGTGCAGGCGCGTTAAAGTAGTCTTTCTTCGTGACCGGGCGCCCCAGTATGTCGTAAGAGTAGTCGGTTTTGGCCGGGTAGTTGGCGCTGCCGGGGCGCAGGTAGTCAATCTTCACCGGGAGGTCGCGCTTTTCTTCCAAAGTGCGCCACCGTTTCAGGGTGTTGGGGTAATCAAGAGTGTCCAGCAGGCCGTTTTCCTCATTGTAGCCATAGGTGAAGGGCTTCCCGACGGCGTTCAGCAAAACGGAGGATAGCCTTCCGTAGGCGTCATAGGCCCATGCCGTCTGCAAGGCGGGGGAGCCCGCATAATCCAGACAGTAGCCCGCAGGCCTCCCCACTCCGTCACGGCGGAGGGTTAAGACGCTTGCCGCAAGGCCAGCCGTCGTTTCCGTTTCCTGTTCGTTATACTGGTTGTACGTGAACATGCGCGTTCCGGAAGCGTCGTCAATCTGCGTCAGCTGCCCCAGATGATTGTAGAGGCTGCTGATGGAGGGGGTAAAACCGTCGTCATTAAAGGTAATGGAAACGAGCTCCCCAGTAAGGGGGGCGTAGGAGCGCGAGGCAACGGTTCCTCGCGCGTCCGTCGTAGCGGCAACGCGGTTGAGCGCATCGTAAACGGTATCCACATGGGTGGCGTCGGCATAGGTTTTGCGGATAACCAGCCCCGTAGCGATATCATACGTCCATGTGGTGATGTCCCCATCCGTCCGGAGGCGGGGATCAGTGGTAATGACATCTCCGGGAACACGGAAGGTGGAAAGGCTCACCATATGGCCGGCGGCGTCATAAGCATATACGGCGGGCTGTACGGCTGTCCCCCATTCGGCTTCCTTGCGGCCCCGGATGTCATAGAAAGAACAGGCCGTTTTGCCAAGAGCATTAGTAACGCAGGTAGGCAGATCAAAAGGCTGGCCATAAGCGTAAGTGGTCGTGTTGCCCGCGGCATCCGTGCCGGAGATGATGCGGCCGGCGATGTCGCAGACGGAGGTAAAGACATTCCCGCGCACATCTGTGTCCGCGTAGGTGATGCCCGTTTCCGTATAGGTGCGCCGCCAAAGGACAGTTGCACCGTCAAATCCCGTAACCGCCGTCGTAAATCCGTCCACGATGCGCGTGAGGAAGACGCTCTCGACGCCGGGCACGGTTTTCTTCCGAAGGCGAACAGAACCGCCGCCATATTCCATCCATTCCACGGCATCATGGCCGCGGGAATCCGTCATGACGGTTTTGCCGGCAAGGACAGGGCTCAGGGCAGAGAGCAAGGTCGCCCGCTTTTGAAGAACGGGAGTACCTGAGGAAGTATAGCTTGTTATGGAAACAAGACTATAGACTCCGTCTTCACGGCTCTCGGTCACATAAGCATAGTCAGTAATGCGGGAGTTCAGGATGGTCGGGTCATCCTCCAGGGCAACGATTGCCCTGGTCCTGTTCCCAAAAGCATCATACGCGTAGAGGGCGGGCGCCATATCCGCCAGCTGTTCCCTGATGAGGCGCCCCTTGTTATCGTATGCAAGCGTGCGCACGTTTTCCCCATTCAAGGTATTGGCGGCAGCGATCCGTACAAGGTCGCCAAAGCCGTTGACAGTGGAGCTTCCCGTCACGACGCGGGGATCGTCCCCCTCCCCGCCCGGCACAGCCTCCGTCGTGCGGATCCCTTCTTCCGTGACCTCGACAGTATAGAGGATATCCTGCTGCCCGGTGCCGTAACGCCGCAATATTGTTCCGGAAGCACTTTTCCGGGTGATGAGGGTAGCGCCGGCGGGGGTGGTAACAGTTTCTACCAGGCCATCCCCGCTATAGGAGCGAACGGTGGTGCGCCCCAGAACATCGGTTTCTTTTACCAGACGCCCCAGCAAATCGTATTCCCGGCTTTCCACCGTCGTCATTGGGCCTGTATCCCTGCGCAGGGAGGTAATTTTACCGAGGGCATCACGAGTGTAACTCGTGATGGTTTCCGGAGTGATCATGGTTTCCCCGTCTGCAATGGCTGAACGGATGGTTTCTGTCAGCTGGCGGGCCGTATTGTAGGAATAGGAAGTCGTCACGCCATTCTCATCCTTTTCCCATAAAGGGCCGCAACAGGTCATCATGCGCTCGTAAACGCGTCCATTGGCGCGGGTGCGCTTTACCCAACGGTTCTCAACATCATATTCATAAGAAGACGCATCCGTCATTGACCAAACACCATCGGCAAGCTGTACGTATTGCTCATAACGCATGTTATTGCCCTGGCCGGAGACGTAAGTAACCTTCCGTGAACTCAGGCCGGGCACGCACGCACCCGCTATCCGCGTTTCCGCGGTCACCTTGTAAAGGGATCCATACTGGTCCGTCTCTTCATAAGCGTAATGCGTTTGAATTCCGCCCATGTCCTGTTTCATTTTCAAGCGTCCGCGGGCATAAACATTGGGAGCCGTGCCAAGCCAGGATTCCTTCACTTCCAGCCGTACATTTTCTTCTCCCAATGCGGTGGTGCGTTTTTCCACGCGCCGCACATGATTTTCCTCAATGTAAGTATAATCCGTTCGCCAGAGTTCCGCCGCAGTAGCCGTCAACGTCACCCATTGGGTGAGAATATCCGGATCCGCCTGCGTCTGATCCCGATAAGTGGTGTAAGTGACTTTATCTCCAGCTTCCGCCCAGGGGACACTGGACACGATTTCACGCCCAAAACGGTCGTACGCCCATGTTTTGACACTTCCGTCAGGAGCAGTTTCCTTCGCAATTTTTCCCATGCCTGTGTACTCGTAGGTCGTCTCCCGGGCGTAATCCGTTCCGTAACCTTCAATACGGCTGGTGCACAAATTGCCATTGCGGGTGACGGCATAAGTCTCACAGACACGGGAGATAGGGATACCGTTTTCCCCTCTCTGGATGGTAGTGATGAGTTTCCACGTTCCGGGAGAGACAATCTGCTTTTCCTTCAGAGTGAAGATGGAATCTTCTCCTTCCCCCTGAGACATGTTCCATGCTCCGTCAGTTCCCTGCCAGTAGCGGGTGGTGAAGGGCGCGCGCCCGGCGGTTTGTTCGGTGACGGCAAGCCTGCCCGCTGCCGCGTCCCCGGTGATCGTGAATGTTTTAAATGGGTCGCCCGTAACGGGATAAAGGCCGGTGGAGCTGTTTTTCCCATCCACCTGTTCGGGGAAGTAGAGGGCGATGCGATATCCGGATTCCGTGACATTTTCGATGTTGGCAAGCCCATCCCACAGGTTCCATATCTGCCGAATGCTTCCATTCGAAGCCCGCACGATATCCAGCTTTCCGTCAAATTCTTCTCTTGTGTAGGACGCGCCATTTTTAGCGGTGTAGCCGGTGGCGTATTTCAAGGAAGAGGCCACACCTGCGGTATAGTTAACAGTATTACCCGCGGTTGAACGAATACTGAGGCAGAATTCTCCCGCCTTTGCTGAGGAAGCGGACCTCCTCCCGAACCACGCAGACCCTCCGCGCTTGGCGGATCCCGCAATGGGGGCAACACTGTCAACCCCGCTGCCGCCTCCATCCGCGTAGCAGTAGTAATTAATGTCTGTTCCCCCGCTCCTGATTTGGAAAGCGATATTCGCTCCAATTCCCGACAGCGGCGCCGAAATGATTTCATGAGTCATCGGATGCCAGTAATGGAGCGCACGAGGGGACCAGAGTTCAGACGAGAATGTGTACCCTACTATGTCCAGCAACCCCTGCGGCAACCCCGTCATGCCCCGGAAAGAGCCAAAATTGGTACGCCAGACCATTTCCGTCTTGAGCGTCCGGGCGACCACGCGCCTGCCGGCAGCCGACGAACCATAAAGGGTGGAGGAACCGCGCATGCCGTGCGCCGAAGAGCTGCTGCTGCCGCCCTCATTGTTTTCACAGGTACAGGGGGCCTCGTCTTCACCGTTATCCCCTTCACCGTTGTCTTCCTCCGGACAGGGAAAACCGGAACTGCTCTGAGAGCCATTGCCGTCCCCCCCGCATTCACACGGCACGTCTTCTCCCTCATCTTCCGTACTCACAGGTTCCGGATAACCTTCATCCGGCTGATAGGAGGATGAAGAGGTGCCATCCGAGACCATGACTTCAATGGAATAATTAAGGATTGCCAGATTAGTCCATTCAGGAGGAACCGCAACGTTCTCATAAGTCATGTGTACACGGTGCGGTCCCGGTTCAATGGGAAAGCTCAAGCTTTTTTCCCTATAAGTGCCTCCATGGTATTTACCCTCCCCTGGAATGAAAATTCCTTCACCGTCAACGGTCAGAGTTCCGTTATCATCTACCCCCAGCATTAAACGGCACTCCGCCGTTTCCCCCGGATCAAGCGGATCAACAATAATCCCCCAGTCCCAGCTGCCGCTAAACGCCCCGGCCTCCTTGTCAAACGGAGCCGGCCCACCTCCGGACACTGTGAGAGCATTATCAGGCAGAGAATCCACATGATGCTGAAACTGCCGTTTTCTCATGAAATCCAAATAGTTAGATATTAAGGAACAAATATCGGGAAGTCAATGCTTCCCCGTATTTATTATTCTTATCTATTTCAGGAAATAAAACAGAACAAGGATTTATTTTTGAATAATTGTTATTAACAAGAATAAATTTCTATCAATTAACATTTTATAAAATATATATCTTTCTTGAAAATTCATAAGGGATAACCATGTGTTGACGCGTTTCCCAACTCCCGGCCATTCACTGCCGGCCAGGATATTCCATCCGGAAGGTCTAAAAATTTCCCGGCCTCCATTAAGACAAACTCCGGCGGTTCTATCTGCATCATCCCTTCAACGAAAGGGTCTCCCGCCTGGTCGTCCAGATAAGGCCGGTGTCGGCACTTTCTTTACGCCGTCCCAATTCTCAACCCGGAATAAACCAATGAATAATACGACTCAACCAGGGGCTTCTCCAACAGGCCCCGCAACAACCAATAACGCTCCGGCGGTAAAATCCGTCCTCCGCATGGGAGTATTCACTCTCGCCATGATCAACGTTTCCGCCATTGTCAGCCTGCGCGGCATGCCTGCGGAAAGCACTTACGGACTGAGTTCCGTTTTTTATTACATTTTCGCCGCGGTATTCTTTCTGGTGCCTGTTTCCCTGGTCGCCGCGGAGCTTACTACCGGATGGCCCCAAAAGGGCGGCGTTTACCGCTGGGTAGGCGAGGCATTCGGGAAAAAGTGGGGGTTCCTGGCCATCTGGCTGCAATGGATTGAGAGTACCATCTGGTTCCCTACCGTTCTGACGTTCGCCGCCGTTTCCCTGGCTTTCATGGGGCCCGGACAAAGATGGGATGAAGCGCTTGCCGCCAATAAATGGTATGTTCTCATCGTGGTGCTGTGCGTGTACTGGGCGGCAACCCTGCTTAATCTGCGCGGCATGAAAACTTCCGCAGGCGTCACCAAATGGGGAACCATCATCGGAACCATTATTCCCGGAGCCATCCTGATCCTGCTGGGCCTGGGCTATTGGGCCGGCGGCAACCCGATCCTGCTGGATATGAGCTGGGACAAGCTGGTGCCGGACATGAGCAATTTCAACAACCTCGTTCTGGCAGCCAGCATCTTCCTGTTTTACGCAGGGATGGAAATGTCCGCCGTGCATGTGAAGGATGTGAATAATCCCGGGCGCAATTATCCGCTGGCCATTCTGATTTCCGCCATCATCACGGTGCTTATTTTCGTTCTGGGCACGCTGGCCATCGGCTTCATCATTCCCAATTCCCAGATTAATCTGGTGCAGAGCCTGCTGATTACTTATGACAGCTATTTCAGCTTCTTCGGCCTCGGCTGGATGAACTGGATTCTGGCGCTTGCGCTGGCCGTAGGCGTTCTGGCCCAGGTAACCGCATGGGTGGGAGGCCCTTCAAAAGGCCTGTACCAGGTGGGCCTGGCCGGCAACCTTCCGCCCGTCATGCAGAAGCGGAATAAGAACAACGTCCAGATGGGTATCCTTTTTATCCAGGGGGGAATCGTCACCCTGCTTTCCATCATGTTTGTGATCATGCCTTCCGTGCAATCCGCCTATCAGATTATTTCCCAGCTGACCATCATTCTGTACCTCATCATGTACATGCTGATGTTCGCGTCAGGCATTTACCTGCGCTACCGGGAACCGAATACGCCCCGTACTTTCCGCATTCCCGGCGGCAGAACCTTCGGCATGTGGATTGTCGGAGGACTCGGCTTCCTGGCCAGCCTGGCGGCTTTCCTGGTGAGCTTCATCCCGCCTAACCAAATTACCGTAGGCAGCAGTACCATGTACATTCTCCTTCTGGTGGTGGGCACCTTCATTTTCGCGGGTATTCCCTTCATCATCCATGCCATGGCCAAACCCTCCTGGAAACGGCCGGTGGATCCCGAAGACGCCTTTGAACCCTTCGGATGGGAGAAAAACAATGATTCCCATTCCGCAGCAACCCCTAGCCATTCCATATCCCATGAGTAACATTCCTTCCAATGAACAGATCCGGACGGCCCTGGATAACGCATACGCCTACGCCAAAACCGTCCAGGGAGGCAAAAACGCCTCGTACATTCCCGCCCTGGCCCAGGTGCCTTCCGACCTGCTGGCTATTGCCGTGGTCACCGTCAACGGAGACCTGCTGACCGCAGGCTCCGCGGACGCGCCCTTCGCCATTGAATCCATTTCCAAGGCATTCAACCTGGCTTATGTCATGGATCTGATCGGCATGAAGCAGCTGCGCGCGAAAATCGGAGCGGACCCCACCGGGGAACCCTTCAATTCCGTAATGGCCATTGAGCTGCACGGCGGTAAGCCCCTCAATCCCCTGGTCAACGCAGGGGCTATGGCGACGGTCAGCCTGGTCAACGGTTCGGATTCCGATGAAATATGGGGAAACATGATCCATAATTTCAATAACTTCGCCAACACGGCCCTGACCGTGAACCAGGAGATTTACAAGTCGGAAAGCGCTACCAACCAGCACAACCGCGGCATTGCCTGGCTGCTGGACAGCTACGGCTATTTTTACAATACGCCGCCCATGATTGTGGATTTGTACACACGCATGTGTTCCCTGAATATCACCGCTTCCCAGCTGGCCCTGATGGGCGCCTGCTACGCCAACGGCGGGGTCAATCCCGTCAGCAAGAAGCGTGTGGTGAAAGAGGAAAACGTTCCCCCCATTTTGGCGGAAATGTGCATGTCAGGCCTTTATGATTCCACAGGGGACTGGATGTACAAGGCCGGCCTTCCGGCCAAGTCCGGCGTGGGAGGCGGCCTGGTGGCCGTAGCTCCCGGCAAGCTGGCCATGGCGGCTTTTTCGCCTCCCCTGGATCCCGCAGGGAATACCGTTAAGGGGCAGGCAGCGCTTCAATCCATCATCAGGGAACTGAATCTAAACCTTTTCCGGAACTGATCCGGGATGAGAAGGTAAACCCGCGGAGCCAAAATCCGAAAGGATTCCCGCGGGTTTACTGTATCCTGTCCAGCCCCCCGAGGCAGACCGCAGTTTCTCGACTGCGGATTTCAGCCATAAAAAACAGCCTTCCGGAACAGTATGCTGAAAAACGGATATATCCGGCGGACAACGGCCGCATCGCCTGCGCCCCGGCAGCCGCAGGCAATCTTTCCCCGGCGCCCCGCATCAGCTCCTGTTTGAAAAGTTGCACAGCTGCATGGCTACGCCGTCTTCCATAACCCGGAAGCCGTGCTTCTCATAAAAAGCGGCGTTTCTGCTCTCCTCCGGCATGATTTCAAGATACAGGTAGTCCCTGTATTTTTCCTTAACCATTTCCACCATTTTTCCAGCAATCCCCCTGCCCTGATAGGCGGGATGCACCAGAACATAATGCATGTAGGCAACCATCTCGCTATCGTCCAGTACCCGCACCAGCCCTGCCAGGCGGTCACCGTCCCAGGCCGTAACAACAGTGGACGAATTCATGAGAGCCTTGAACAGACGCCCCGGATATTGTCCGGAAATCCAGCCAACGGACAGGAACAATTCTTGAACATCTTCCCTGGAAAATTTCTTCTCTTCCGTAAAAACAATCATTTTTTCTTTAATTAATTATTGATTATCCGCCTGAGCGGGAAACGCCTTTCCCTAGGCCGGATTGACACCCTGTTTCAAGGTTTTATCTGCTCCCACTGCCGCAGTCAACACCGTCTTGTCCGAGGGTTTTACCCATTTCAAGGACATGGCGGAGCCTGTGATAAGAATGCGCGCCGGAAACAGGCAACCCTTTCCCCAGTCAGCAGCTCGTCCGCCCCTGCCTCCTCCGCTTCCGGGGGACGGAAGAGCCGCACCAGGAACACACATCTTCTTTTCAGGGGAACGATACTCGAATACGGGAGACGGCATTTTTCCTGGAACCGATTCCCCAAAAACGGAAAACTCCGGGCCCAGGTTCATAACATTGTGAAAAACCTTTCTCCGTCATTTGTTTAAGGACTTGTCACCACGCTTCTTTTCCCTAGAATCCCCCGGTATGCTTGACGCCCTCCAAAATGCCTTTTTCCAGACCGGGGACACGCTCACATCCTGGCTGTCCGCTTTCAGCAGCTTCCTGTGGGGATGGCCCCTGCTCATCATGCTGCTGGGCACGCACTTGTACCTCACCGCCATCCTGCGGTTTCCGCAGCGTTATCTGCTTAAGGCCCTGAAATTGTATTTTGTGAAAGATCATACGGACAAGGGAGATATCTCCCCGTTCAGCTCCCTGATGGTGGCCCTGGCAGCCAACATCGGCGCCGGGAATATCATCGGCGTGGGCGTGGCGATTGCCGCCGGAGGCCCCGGCGCCGTCTTTTGGTGCTGGCTGACGGGAGTTCTGGGAATGGCAACCCGTTATTCGGAAGGATTGCTCGCCATCAAATACCGGGTGGAAAACAAGGATGGCAATATGAGCGGAGGCCCCATGTTCGTGCTGGAACGCGGTCTGAATAGCAAATGGCTGGGTACAGCCTTCGCCGTCTTCACGGCCATTGCCGCCTTCGGAATCGGCAATCTGACGCAAGGGAACGCAGCGGCGGAACAGCTCCACCACGCCTTTTCCATTCCCTCCTGGGGAACAGCCGCCGTTCTGACGGCATTGACGGCTCTGGTGATGCTGGGAGGCATCCAGGGCATTGCCAGGGTATGCGCTTTCTTCGTGCCGTTCATGGCCGTCATCTATATCATGGGATGCCTGTATATCCTGACCGTACAGGCAGAGTACATTATTCCCGCCATCCGGTATATTCTGGACTGCGCCTTCACGGGAGAAGCCGCCGCCGGGGGCGTAGCAGGAGCGGCCGTCATGGCGGCAATGAGAACCGGTGTGGCCCGGGGCCTCTTTTCCAATGAGGCCGGCCTGGGATCCGCAGCTATCGCCTCCGCCGCAGCGCAGAACCGCAACCCCGTCAGGCAGGCGCTCATCTCTTCCAGCGGCCCCTTCTGGGATACCGTCATCATCTGCGCCCTGACGGGAATTGTGCTGACTACCAGTATCATCGCGCATCCGGACATTTCCTGCACGGACGGCCCCAGGCTTACTACGCTGGCATTCAGCAAAATTCCTTACATAGGCTCCCCTCTGCTCACGCTCAGCCTGGTTACGTTTGTAGTTTCCACCATTCTGGGCTGGTCCTACTTTGGAGAAAAAGCGCTGGAATACCTGGGAGGCATCCGGCTGATCATGCCTTACCGCGTCATCTGGGTGGCGGCGGTCTTCATCGGCTGCGTCTCTAAAATAGAACTGGTATGGATTTTTGCAGACTGCGCCAACGGCCTGATGGCCCTGCCCAACCTCATTTCCCTGCTGGCACTTTCCGGCGTGCTTGTCCAGCAAACGCGGTACTACCTCTGGCAGCACAGGCTGGACGATTACGACGAATCCCACATACCGGAAGGAAAATAACGATTTTTTTAACTCGGATTCAAATAATTCTTGCCTTTCGGCTTCCGGTAGTATTTACTTCGCCGCGCAGTCCCTGCAAACCTAAAAGTCGCGTTCGTCTAGCGGTCCAGGACTCCCGCCTTTCACGCGGGCAACACGGGTTCGAGTCCCGTACGCGATGCCAATTCTCGTCAGCACGTGACGGAATGACCCTTGATTTTCCTACGTTTTGCGCAGTTTTGAGCGCACCTGAAAGCACCTGACAGAAAAAAGAGCCCTGTACAGGCGACTGTACATTGTCTAAGGACTGTACAGCACTATGGCAGGCATCATCAAACGCAATAACAAATGGGTGGCCGTCTTTCGCTCCCTGGACGGCAAAGAGCTTCGGAAAACCACCGGAATCGACGTGGTTCCCAAGGCGCTTCTTCCGGGAGCCAATAAAAAATCGGTCATGTCCCAGAATGAAGCCCGGGCGCGGCTCGTCGCCCAGGAGATGGAGAAGGAAGCCCGGTACGGGGTTTTCGACCTGGACAAGGTGAAGGCCATTGCCGGGGACCAGGCCGGTGTGCTGAAAGCCACCATGAACGGCATGACGGTGACGCGGTTCCTTTTTGACTGGCTGGACGGGAGGAAAAACAAGAAGCGGGCCTATGAGCGGGACGGCATGGCCGTCCGCCGGCTTCTGGCTTTCCTGGGGGACCGGCGGAATATGCCGCTGGCCGCCCTGAATAAAGGGATGGCGAAGGATTTTGTAGAAACGGAATTGGAGCGCGTTTCCGCCGGAACCGTCATCCGCTATGTTTCCACGCTGTCCACCGCGTTCAATATCGCTGTAGACCGGGAGATCCTTTCCCGGAATCCGTTCCGGGGCGTCATGCCTTCCCGGGCGGACCACCAGGCGGAAAAGCAGCTGCGCGGCGCCTTCACCATGGAGGAAGTGAATACCATCATTGAACGGTTCCCGGATGAATGGCCGGATCTGGTGCGGGTGTGCCTCTACACCGGAGGACAGCGCCTCGGAGACCTGGCGACGCTGAAATGGGAGCAGATTGACCTGAAGAACTCCTTCCTGTTCATGACCACGCAGAAGAGCCGGCGCCGCATGAACAAGCCGATCATCCATCCCTTGAAAGAGGTCCTGGAAAGGCGTCTGGTCAACCGGGTGAACGATTACGTGTTTCCCCTGGCCGCGCTTCGCCATGCCCATGCCGGCGGACGTTCCGACAAGCTTTCCACAGAGTTCACGACATTGTTGAAAACGTACGGAATCATCCGGGAGATGCCCGGGGAAGTGAGAGGCGACCGTCACCGGCTTTCGGAAAAGAGCTTCCACAGCCTGCGGGCGACCGCCGTGACCGTCCTGCGCCTGGCCGGGGTGTCCCCGGATTTGTGCCGCTTCATCGTCGGACACGACTCCGAAGAGATTGAACGGGTGTATTTCCGCCCGGATTCGTCGGACGTTCAGGAGGCCATGAGCAAGATTGCCGTCGGACTGGCCCGTTAGCCTTCCTTCCCTAAGACGATCATTTTGTTGACATCAACAAAATGATCCGTCTTCTTCCTTGTGGAACCGGTAACGGTACAAGGCGTCCATGGCGCGGGCGCGTTCGGATTTGGGAATGTTCGTAGGGCGAGGGTTGCCGAAGGTGACCATCCAGAAGCCGGCGTATTTTTTCGGCGTTACGGCGATGCTGAACCAGTTCCAGGCCGTCCATTTCCCTTCCCGGTTGAAGGGCGTCCAGGGTTCATCTAGTCGAATCTTCTCCGGGGGAAAGAGACCCTGGATGGTCCGGCAGATCGTCAGATCTTCCGGCGCGAGCTCGGGGATGTCAGCCTGCATCAGTTCCTCAGCCGCCAGTCTGGACGCCCGTCCGCTGATGGCGTAACACGTACCATAGGCGGAGCGTTCGGACGGGTGGCCGGGGTCCTGGTAGCCGGAGGCGTGCAACGCCAGCCCGTTGCGCTGCATGTCGCGGATCCAGCCGCCCGACAACAGGAGCGTGTCCGAGTCGATTTTGACGATGACGTCATCGTCCTCCGCTTCCCCGGCCAGCGTGGAAATGATGCCCCGGACGCATTCCGGGCCGCGCAGGTTGCCGTTCCTTGTCCAGCCTGTTTGACGATACCGCGCACCGGCTTCTACAAGAGCGGTTCTGGCACGTTCAGCAATGGGGGCGGATTCATCGTCCACCACCGTAATGACGGCTTCAGGGAGGGCCGCCGCAGCGCACTGGACGCAGACGAGGGCTTCATCCGCGTCTCCGGCATAGGTGAATAGATAGATTCTGATCATGGTGTTTGTTAAGCTGGTCCGTAGGGGTAGAAGGTTCCTCCGAAGACGGGTATCTGGATCATGCCCAGCGCGTACTGCGTCACCTGGTCATCTTCGATGTCGGCTATCAAAAAGGAATAGTCGAAGTTGACACCCGGTTTCTCTTGGGCAAGCATGATAGGATAAACGGTCCCCGGGATGCCCGAGACATCAACGCCCGTCAGTTTGGCGTCCTGGTCAAAGTGGACGTTGAGCCATACTTCCCCGCTGGTTTGGGGGATAGTCACCCACGAGGAACCGGAACCGCCCCCCTGCGGATATTTGCCGAGCAGCGAGCCGTTCAGATAGAGCGCGCCGGGCTTCATCTGCGCCCCGGTGATGGCTCCCTCCGTATCTTTCTGCAAGCGCACTTGGAAGCCGTATTCCGGCGCGGGCGTGGATTCTCCCGTGGATTTGGTGATGTGCTGGCTGATGGTGGGGGATTCCGGCTTGGGGTCAAAGCCGTATTCCGTCGATTCCGGCGCCCCCTGCATGTTTTCCAGCGTGGAAGACTCGCGAGATTTAGCGTTAATGCTCCTTAATCTTATCCAGTCATCAACGCTTAAATAGTTTAATGCCCCGTAAGACAACGTGATGACGTTCGTCTGCAAGTCTCGGGACACGCTTTGAATCATGGTTTTAATGTTCTCCCATTCGGGGTTGCCTCCCAGCAGCGAGACGCGGCGGCCCATGTATTGCCGCGTCTGCGCTTCTCCCAGCGCGACAAAGGAAATAGAGCCGTCCCAGGGCAATTCCTGCATGGATTCCCATACCGTTTTCGCAATGTCCCCATAGGGTACGCCTTCCGAAGGTTCCGGCGATTCTCCGTCTTCCGGCCCGTTGGAGGGCTGTTCCCCGTTGTAGATGCCGTCAATGGGGTAGCTCGCGTAGGGGCGGTCCATGGTGACCAGATCCACCGAGAATTCTTCCCAGAAGCAGGGCACGCCTTGCAGGGTCCCCACATTCTTGAATTTCTCCCTCCACTTGGCAGGCGCGCTTTCCGGGATGGCAAGACGCTGCTTGACGGTGGCGTTGCACCATTGCGGGCGGAGGGATTTGGTATGAATTTGCCCGTCCGTCAGTTCATAGCCTGTGGCGGAGGTGTTGTAGCCTCGCGGCTTGTCTTCCTCCGCTCCGTCCCAGGGCTTTCCGGTGATGGTCGGGTCCTGGTCATAGACGGCGATGGCCCCTACATCTTTCATCCACGGGAAATGATGTTTCCAGAAACTGTTGATCATGTCGTTCTGGTCAATCCTGGTCCCCGTCACTTTCATGCGCTGGTAGGACAGGCTGCCGGCCCTGGTTCCCTGCACCGGCTGGGGATCTTCTACCGGTTCCCCCGTAGAACTGTATTTGGAGTAGTAGAAGTCTACTGACGTCCGGTAAACAATGGAGTGCGGCAAGGTCGGGTCCCCGTCTTCCGGGTATTTGGACAGGTAGGAGACGCGGTAGCCGTTGCTTCCGGTGGTTTCCGCGACGATAGCCACGCAGGGCGGTACGAGGTCGCCCCGGGGGACCAGGGAAACATCCATAGACTTGACCGTCGCCGTCGGCTGCAAGGGAAGCGAGATGGGCGTCAGGGCGTCATAGTCCGTGATGATGAGTTTGGGACGCGCGCCGCTGTAGTCGTAGTACGTGACCATCCGGGGCGACCAATGGCGGATGGATTGAAGGAGGCTGCCAATCGTATCGCATGAGGCGTTCCACGGAATCAGCATCTTGTCATCGCTGATACGCAGCTCGTAGTCCGCCGGGTGGTGTTTGGCGAGATTCAGCACCCGGGAGAGCGCGGAAGAAATGCTTATTTTAGGGATGATTTCATTTCCGCTGCTGGTGGTTTGCCACATGGAAAAGACCGGCTTCCATTCGGAATCCAGCGCAAAGCAGTTGTCCAGCCAATACCAGGGATCGGAAAAGACGATTTTCCACGCGCGGGATGAGCCGCTGTAGGTCTTTTCGATGCTGGAAACGAGGCCGGATAGAATGGTGTTCCCGTTTTGGGAGATGGTGACGGTATCGAACTGTTGGAAGGGCAAGACCTCCCCCAGAGTCCTTACGGGATAAACCGCGGTGATGGTGGAGGCGGAAAAGCTTTGCTGGTCGTGGGTCAGGCTCGACGGCTTGAGGCCCAGCAAGTCATTGATGGTGATGTCGTGGTTCCTGCTGCTTGTAAAATGATTAGGGTTCTATTTATTGTTATTCTGCATATTTTTTAACAAGAGAACGCATTCCGCAATTCTGTCGTAAATTTTTCCCATCCACAGGAAAAACATCAATGAAAAGAAGCCGGATAAAAGACATGCAACAGCCAAACCTATTAATTTATGTTCTATGCAAACAAAAAATCCGATGAGTCCAAGAACCGCTACAACTCTCCCAATCAAAAAGAACCAATTTCCTAATGTTAAATTGACATTCGTATTTTGTTCTTCAGATACTTTGCTTTTAGGAACTATCTTCTTATGATATTTCGCCAATACCTTCTCAAACTCTTCCCATTCTTGGCCACCCTCTTGAAAAACCATGGTCTTCGCGTTGATCTTTTTCTGAGTGAAGTAATTTTCCAGAACCTCAAGAGAAAAGGGACCTTCCGTTTGTCCCTCAGCAATCGCGATGTAATACATGTCTAGATTCATGCTCTTTCTCTGATACGTTCCTTTTCCAAAAATGTCAAGATACGAACCAGTTCCCTATCATATTGAGTCCTTTTTTCTGTGCCTGCGCCTCTTTTTCCAGCCGTTGGACTCGTGATTCCAAGGATTTAATATCAGCCTGATTTCCCTTTCCGTTGGACGTACCTTTCTCCACCAGGGCAACGACTCGTTTTATTAAATCAATCATTTGTTTATAGGTAGTATTCTCGCCTCTTGACGACAGTTCCTGCATTAATTTTTTAGAGAGAACTTCCATTTCATTCTCCGTGACTTTATTGTCCTTAAAGGCGTCTTTGATGTACCTGACGACAGCCCCGTAAGCTTCATTGATGTTGGCTTTTCGCTCCCGAGCTCTGCCGCTGATCGCCCTGTCAGGGCTTGATAAGGCATCAGTCAGGGATTTGCTGAACCCGGCCAGGTTAATATTTTCAATCACATTATCCCGTCTCTCCTGTTGGGTTTTCGCACCTGATTTTCTCCGGGATATTTCCTTTTTCAAGTCCCTGACCTCATCTTCCTTCTCTCTTATCTGGGCCTTAATGGCATTTTCATACTCCTTCTGCGCTTGAACAATTCTCTTGTGTTGTTCCAGCGCTTCATTCCTTTCCCGCTGTGCTTCATCAATAACTTCTTCGGAAGCATTTACCTGTTGCACTTCCGTAAGCTTATTAGTACTTGATGTTAAAGATTTTTCCGCTTCTGTTTGATCTTCTATCGCCTTTTGTAGCGCTTCCTTCGCTTCCTCCACCGCTTTATCTCTGTTTTTATAGGCTTCGGTGCGCGCATCATCCGTGCTGACGTCATATCCTGCATCGACAAGAGCGTTATCAGAAGCGGCCCTTTGCGCTCTTAAAGCGTTCAGACGATCTAACTGTGCCCTACCATTTCCTTCATCAAGCACCTCTTCCATCAATTGGCGGGCAGAACGGAAATTCCTTCCAAACATGGTATTGCCTTTCTGCCACACGCTTTCATCCAATCTGGATGTATCTCCCCCATTTTCTATAAGCGTTTTTATCCATTTTCGCATATCATCCGAAGATATGCGCCCCACTCCAATAAAACCGCCTGTTCTTTCTGCCGCGGTTCTGGTCGTTTTAGCAATAGAAAGCAAGTTATCAAATATTTGTTTTTCAGCATTAAGAATCTCTCCATTGAGCTTTTCACGTTCCTGGTAGGATAAAATATTCTGGTCCTCCAATCCTCCCAAACGTTCGCTAAGCCTGTTGGTGGTTTCAGTCTTTGATGACAAATCACTTTCCGCGATGGAAACATTCATCCTGGCGCTGTCTTCCTGCTCTCGCCGATGCCGTGCACGGGCTCGCAGTCTGATATCTTCCTGTTTTCCTTCAAAGAATAAACGCGTAGAAAAATTTTCAGGATCTCCAAAGGCCCCGCTATAGTAATCAGTTTCCAGTTTCAACAAATCGGCCTGATCCTGATTGTCCAATACCTTGGATTGAAGGTCCAGCAAACGCTGCTGATCCCGTACAGATTCTTTCAGGGCCTGGGCTTCTTCTTTCCGGTTGCCGGCTATTTTTGCTGTAAAGTCGTTGGATTTCTGCAACGTTTCTTCATTATTGAAGGAGGCTATTGCTTCCTGCGATTTCGCAATGGCTTCATTTTGTTGTTCAATCGCCTTAGCAAGCTCTTTGGATTTCGCTTCCGTGTTCCCCATCCATTCGTAAAGCTTCGCCCCGGCGAGAACGGCAAGCGACATCGCGCCGGCCAGACCTGCGCCGCCTCCGAAGCCCATCACCAGCCCCGGAATATTGTTCATGATGCCCCGGATGCCGTACTGCAAGTCATCGAAGAAGTAGGCAGCCTGCAAGGCCCCCTGCCCCATGTTCTTCACGCTCCTGGTTGCCTGCTTGCTGTCTTTATCCAACTGCTCCGTAGACTTGTTCAGCGCGTCGATCTGCTGTTTGGCTTCTTCCACGCCTTTTCCGTCCAGCGTGGACTTGAGTTTGATTTCGATTTCTTTCTTGGTGGCCATGGTGGTAGATGTGGAGGGTTATCGCTGTTGGCGGGCTTCTTCGATGACGAAAGCGGGCAGTTTCCCGGCGGTTAGGGCGTTGCGGGATTCTTCCACGCGTTTCTGCAAGGATTCCAGGAGCATCATATCCCGGATGATGACGCCGAAGGCATGGGAGGGATCGACGCCGGCGGCTTGAGAGGCAGCAAAGACGCTTTCCTTCAATTCCTGAACCGCCTGGTTCAGGTTCGGGTTCTTGCCGCACTCTTCGGCGAATTTAATGAAAAGCCGTTCTATTCCGTTTTGTTGTTGTTCGTTCATGATGGATTATTCTGTTAAGAGGGGTATTCGGTGGAAGTGTAGCGGATGACGAGGGATAATCCGAACGTACGCCCGGGCGCCGTGGCTGCCGCGGGATAGGACTCGTCTCCGAGACCGTCAAATGACTGGGGGCTTTCCAGCATGGCATGCTGCTCATAGATGCCGTTCTGGTTTTCCACGACCAGCTGCCAGTCCGAACGGATTTCCACGCCGGGAGAAAACGTCCATTTCGCGTTTCCGCCCTCTCCGGTGAAAACCGCCTCGCTGCTGGTCGCCAGAAGAGAGGCAGACCCGTTTTCCACCCGGTAAAGCGTTAACGTGCCGGAATTGGTGCTGGTGGGTTTCGTCGTGATGATTTCCTGCAGCGTCAGTCCCTTTCCTTCGGGGTTGCCTTCCGGGAAGTCCGGATAAACGTCCGAGGGAATAAACCTCCATGAGGAATAACTCATCGGATTGTCCGAGTATTCCCCTCCGGGCGGGGGAAGCTGATGATTTCGGGTGACCAGTCCTGCCCTCAATACGCGGATTGTCTGTTTTAACCCGGAATCCGCCTGTGTCGCGGAAACGACGACGGAGCCGGCCGCTCCTTCATTGGGTGCCGCGGTTAACGTGAAGGATCCGTTGTTGCCGTTCGTGATATCGGAGATGACAACGGAAGAGCTGGGAGAATTGGGCGTCCAGTCAACGCTGACTTCCCCCGGGTCATAATAGGAAGTCACCTGGACCTGGTAGCTTCCTCCAGTAACGGGAACCTGTACCTGGGTTGGAGCAAGGCTGAATGAGTAAGAGGGTTGAAGCTGACGAAATTCAACCTCAACAGCCTGTCCTGTTCCGTCCTGAATGACCTGGAGCGACATGGTCCTGTCCTGGTCTCCTTCATTGGCCGCGACGATAACCTTGAATGTCCCGTTGTTGCCGTTGACGATATCGGAAACGGTTAATCCTTCGGAAACGTCGGCAATCTGCCAACCCTGCCCTACCGGTCCAGGGCTGAACGACGATTCCACATTAACGGTGTATTCGCCTCCCTTGACGGGAACGTCGAAAGAAGAGGGCGTCACGCTGAATATCCAGTTGGAATTGTCCGGGGTCCGGTCGGTGACCGTCATGGTCAGCGTGACCAGCAGGCACAGATAGCCGTCCTCGGGGGACGGCGGAGGAATGAAATTCTCCGTCTCAAACTGGTAGCCGGTGATGACGGCGGCAAACCGCCATTGAGGCTGATCGGCGAACTGCAGGTACAGATAGCCGTTCTGATTGCTGGACAGCCACAACGCCAGGTTCTCCTGATAGGAGGCCATATCCTGATAATCCGTAAACCAGCGGTAAAAGGCGATGGTGCGCTGCTCCACGGCGCTTCCAAGCCCCTGCGCGAACGCCCTGGGGCCGTCGACCAGCGACGTTTCGAATGCCTCCATGGAACCGCCAAAGCGGGGCGGCTCCGGCGTATCGTCCCAGAGGTTGAGCAGCTGAATCTGGTTGCCGGCGGCGGAAACGTAGCGGGCTGCGTAAGGGGCCTGGTAGGTCATGGGCGGTTACTGGTTGAGGTAGTCCTTCACCCCTTCGGCAATGGCTTCGGCAATGCCGAAGGGATGGTCCTTCATCATGGCGGCGTTTTCAGGATTGGTGATAAACCCGCATTCGCACAGCACCCACGGGCAGCGGGTCCTTTTCAGGACGGCGAGGCCCGGGCGCGACTGCACGGTATTGGCCCGGCCGGGAAGCAGGCGGGAAAGAGGTTCCGCAATGCACATGGCCAGCCTGCTGCCCTTGACGCTGCCCGGGTAAAAACATACATGGGCCCCATGGGCCTGGGGATTGTCGGAAGCGTCGCAATGCAGGGAGATGCCGAAGTCATAGCCGCCTTCATTGGCGGCCTTGATGGTGGCGTTCAAATCCTGGGCATTGCTCATGCCAGGAAAGTCAATCACGTCCACCTTGGCGCCCAGTTTTTGAAGCATGGGGGCAAGGCATTCGGCGATCGTCACGGCGACGGCGTGTTCTTCAAGCCCGTTCCCGCGGGATCCGGTGTTGTTGGCATGGCCAATATCAATGGCTATTTTCATGAGTATTCTCCTTTAATGGTTGGTTGTTAATATGATTGAACTTGTAAGAAAAACTTTACTGTTGCCTATTTTTCCAACTTCCGTTCGATATTCTCAATTCTGACGGCAAGAAGTTGGATCGCCTTGGCCGTCTCGACCTGGGCCTGTGTCTGCATGGTCATCAGGTCACACAGCCGGTCATTATGGTGTCCCATGACATCCCCGATGTACCAGCAGGACGCGCCGCAAATGACCAGCGACAGCATGACGCAGGCAAACACGGGTGACGCCTTGGCAAAATCCATGAAACGCGCCGGCACTTCGGAGAGTTTGCACATGGTGTTACTTCTTGGAGGGAATTACCTGCACGACGGGCGGAACGTCCGTTTCGGGTTGCGCCTGTGAATAGGAGATATGCCCCGGTTCCAGCACCAGGCAGGAGCCGTCCTTGCATACTTCCGTGCGGCCCGGCGTCACGTCCACGGAATGAC
>OLSQ01000143.1_pt1 | contig 74718 bp, 85 predicted proteins | sample 1672561 | NCBI WGS metagenome assembly OLSQ01 (sample SAMEA3136699, study PRJEB25190) | human gut metagenome | biome: human gut; feature: human-associated habitat; material: faeces | place: Austria | collected 2013
CCCCGCAAGCCCCGTCTATAACCGGCGAACCGGTTTAGGCGGGGTTGTTGACATTGCATTTCTTGGTGTATTTACATCATCGCAAGGCAGGGACTTGGGATTACCCTATACGTGCTATCTCAAGACTTCTACATACTTGCAGGTTTTGAGAGACTAAATCACTAACGCGATGAAGCGTGTACTATCTGTTTCCACACGCCAATCCGACAAGATGCGTTCTGCAAGCGCTTTATCTACATCTTTCACTAAGCCTTCAAACAGTGGGACAACATATAACGTATAGTTTTCCGCAATGGCAATTTGCTGCGTAGCAGGGTCTTTAGCCGTTGCAATGAGTTCTTTAAGTTTTATAGGTTTCATTAGTTCACCTTCTTTATCTTTTATTGTAGTGGTATCGCACATTTTGGCAAAGAAATGATATAGCCCATTTGGCGAAGGAAATATCTCAGAGTAGATTTGTGGTCAAACGCCAAGTCGCTCTTTTTACTTGCTCGTTTCAGTTTGTTTAACATTTGATAATTATACTAAAATAAGCGGTCCTCCAAGTCAGGAGAGCCGCTTATTTCTTTGTAGGAGTGTGTTGTCAAGTGTTAGAGGTTGAGGGTTTGCCCTGACTTTTGCTTAATTCGATACAGAGTCTTTCAGAATTGCCACCGCATGCGCTATATTACGGTTCGGTGCATTGCCGCCTAAGAGCCGTGCCAAGTAAATGTAATCTTTACGAAAATTATTACCATTGCGACTTGTACGATTCCGCCAACAGCAAGATGCTGCTTTCACTAAGTATGACATAAAAGGTTTTGTCTGTTCTTTTACCCGACTGTCAATCCCTACTAAAGTACCCAGACTTTAGTATACATATTGCTTTTGTCGGAGTAGCCACACGGCATATACGGAACAACGTTCCCGCGGTGGTGTTGAAAGAAGCAAATAAAATCATTGGAACAACATAACCGTTCCTGGCATCGTAATGTTGGTAATTTTCACACCGCACCCTACCAGGGTAATTGCCATCGCAGCGGCTGCTACCACTGCTAAAATGATAGTCTTACGTTTCATATCTCGCACTCAAAAAATAGCGGTAGGTCACCCTACCGCTATTTGTATTAGTCAATTTTACAGCAACGAAGAGTTAGAGGCAATCGCCTTCAGGAGGACAACTATTGTCAGCACGACCTTCGATTACCTTACCGCCATTTGCGCCACTGCCATCCGTGTAATCTCGATTGTCAGGCTGAGGCTCTGCAGGAGCTGGGTCAGGCTGAGGGTCAGGTGCAGGTGCAGGTTCGCTCGGCTGGACAGGCGCCGGGTCCGGTACGGGAGCAGGATTACTCAGAGCTGCTGCTCCGCCGTTCCTCTTGCTGGAGGTCTTGGTGCTTGCGGGAGCGACTACCTTTTTAGCCTGCACAGTTACTGCATACGTTGCATTTGCATCGGGATTGCTGTCGCTTACAGCAGTGATTGTTGCAGTGCCAGGAGCAACGGCCGTAATCTTACCTTCAGAGTCAACAGTTGCAATTGCCTCATCGCTGGAGGACCAAGTCACAGAGGCATTGGTTGCCGTATCGGGAGTGACAGTTGCGGTAACAGTCACAGTATTACCTACCGTGAGCACGCCCTCTGTCTTATTGAGAGTAACACTCTCCACGTTCGTGGTAACTGTAACTTTGGTCTCGGCTTTCAGGTCCTCAGGAACAACGCCGAACGCAGAATCCATTGCTGCCAGGTCTTCAGGCATCGTGGCCACGCTGTCGTCAATTTCTTCAGAATCTGCTGCTTCAACTGCAACAGCACTCAGCTCAGAGGCTTCAGCGTCTTCGGTTTTCGCAGTGACATAGGTTGTGATGGTGCATTCGCCGTTGGCCACCGCAGTCACCTTACCGGTTTCATCGACGGTAGCGACAGATTCGTCACTGGACTCGTATGCGAGCTTGACATCAGTTGCGTCTGCGGGAACCAGCTTAGCGTCCAAGTCCTTGGTGTTCTCGCCATTGGTGACGAGGTCAATAGACTCAGGTGCCGCGACACCGGTGGGAGTGACGACAACTTTGATGTGAGTGCTCGCGGCGATGTCGGCGTCCTTTACGGAAGCCGTAACGTTCGCCTCACCGGCCGCCACTGCAGTAACAGTACCGGTCTCATCAACCGTTGCAACACTCTCATCGGAAGAAGTCCATTCGACCGTCAGTTTACTTGCTGCTTTAGCGAGCTTTTCGTCAGTTGCAGCACTTTCACCGGTTGCAGCAGTCTCAGGAGTTACGGCCGGAGCGTCGTCGGTGCCGAAAGCGACCGGCAAAACCACCGCCTCGCCTTTCTCGACAGTAACTGCGTCAGGAACCGCGATGTTCGTGATTTTCACGCCGCACCCTACCAGGGTAATCGCCATCGCAGCGGCTGCTACCACTGCTAAAATGATAGTCTTACGTTTCATATTCAATTTCTCCTTTACATCCCGGCGTCTAGTGCCGGGCCACATTACACTAATAGGTTCGACGTCAGCCCTACGCAGCTTTGGATTTCGTTATCAACGATGCTGTGGACTCTTTTGCCGCCTATCCTTCTGTACAATTGCATAATACCATCTATGTGGTAATCACACAATACGAACCCCGAAAAGTTCACAGATTGTTAATGCGGTCTATCGAATACCTTTATTTTACCGACAGTGTTTTGAATTGTCAATTTCATGATTAACAAAAAGCAACAAATACTTTTATTGATTATGACGAAATAAAACAACGTCCGATATAATACCAAATAAATCCATAGAGGTTCATAGAGGGACGGTTCTTCATGCAAAAAAAGAAAGCGTACAGACCGGTATAGCCTATACGCTATTGCGATATTTGAGATATAACTTTCTTGGATTGCTTTACACGTTCTGAGCTTACGAGGCGTGAACATCAGTCAAAGCCCGTTTTACTCACTCTCATCCTTTTGGATAGTATCATAGCCCGGGATTGGAAACGGAGAAATCCCGGCACTTTTGGACAATTCTTCAACAAATCGCTGCATATCTTCATATGCCAATGGGATAGCAGTGTTTTTGACATCTTGCATAGCATCTTCGCGATTTTTCCATTTTTCGCCAGACTCATTTTGGAATGTGCTTTCTCTGCACACTTCAAAAGCAACATTCCCAGAGTCTGTAGAGACAGAAATTTTAATTCTAACTTTTACGGTTGACGGTTCCACAACACAACGCAGTTTGAGCTTTGTAAACAGCTTGAAGGCTATCCGCATATTTTTCGAGTCGATTTGGATGAGACGTTAAATATATATCGTCTGGCAATCTGTCATATTTCGTCAACTCAGATACTGTCTTTTTTTCGAACTTTTCACTCTCGTTTTCCCAATCAATGGTAAAGACATATACAGTTGCAGACGAATCAAAAGCATTGCTCAAAGTGACTTCATTTTTTACCATCTTCAAAAGTTGAAGAGTATTTACTGGATATATAGCCCATTTCTCATATGTGCGAAATTCGGTACAATTACAAAAGTAGCGGTTTCCCTCTTCATCTAGGCACGCACACAGCAGCGGAATCTCGTCATATTCCAGGAAAGTACGTTCAATTGTCAAGTCTTGCTTAAAATAAGACTTAAAATTCGTCCCCTCGAACAGCAGCTCTCCTTTGTAACTCATTCTTTCTCGCCTTCTTTCTCAAAAGAAATGATAGAAAAATTAGTGAGAACCTCGGCGTTAACATCAATGTCAGAATAAATCCACCAATCAACATGTGAGCTATCTATTTCTGGCTCTCTATTCAACTGGATTAACATTTGATTTTCGCGCGTCCGTATGGTAAAATAACACTGAAAATAAATTCAGTGAAATTTGCTTCAGTGTTATTGGAGGTGTGCTATGTTTATTGGCCGCGAGAAAGAGCTAGCTCTTTTGCAGGAAGATTATATCGGAAAGGCCATTATGGTTTACGGCAAGCGCCGCGTTGGAAAGACTACTCTCATTCGAAAAGCACTTGAGAGCTGCCAGTATCAGAAGGTGTACTTTGAGTGCTTGAAGAGCATAATGCAGGACAATATCAATGGCTTTGTGCAGGAGCTTGTCCGTGCCAAGGTTCTGCCTGTGCCTCTGAGCTTTAGCACGCTGCAGGATGTATTCACTTATCTCAATGCGCTGCCCCAAAAGATTGTTGTCGTCATCGATGAGTACCCCTATCTCAAATCCATGACGGACTCCGCTGCGGTTGATTCCATCTTCCAGAGCATTATCGACAACCGACTCTCTAACATCGAACTCATTCTTTCCGGTTCTCACATCGGTATTATGAAGGATACATTGCAGGAGAAGAATGCTCTATACGGTCGGTTTGCTGTCGCAATTAAGTTGAATGAGTTAAGCTATCTTGACGCTGCTAAGTTCTATCCTGACAAAACGCCCTACGACAAAGTTGGCCATTATGCCGTTTTTGGCGGTTCCCCATTTGTTAATCAAGCACTAAACCCTGAAGCCACCCTCCGAGAAAATATTATCAACACCGTTCTCAATCCTACGAGCGCAGTGTATCTATATGCCAGCCAGCTGCTGCTTTCGGACTACTCGGTAAGCATCAATGCAGAACGTATCTTCTCTGTCATTGGAAATGGGAAGAAGCGCTATACCGAAATCGAAGATAAGCTGGATGCGAGGAAGACCGGCAACCTCGCAAAGCAAATCAAGCCTCTGCTTGACTTAGAGATTCTTTCCCGAAATAATCCCATTAACAGGCTGAACGACAATAAAAAGTCTGCTTTTGAAATCAACGACAATCTTCTGAGATTCTACTTCACCTTTGTATATAAGAACAGTAGCGCACTCCAAGTGCTAGGAGCCAAGGCATTCTATGACGAGTACATCAGTCCCGTTCTGACAGACTTTATCTCCCGACGTTTTGAAGGCATCTGCCGTGACTATTTCAGCTTGCAGGTCCGTTCTGGAAAGTTGAAAGGTGTACGCAACATTGGCAGCTACTATTACGATGACCCAGTCCACCGCACGAACGGTGAATTCGATGTTGCTTTAGAGTTTGCTGATGGCTATGAGATTTTCGAAGCAAAGTACTATGCCCAGCCCATGACTCTGGATGAGATTCATCACGAGGCCCAGCAAGTAGAGGCTATCAAAGAACTCAAAGTTAAGCAACTCGGTTTCGTTGCCATCAACGGATTCAACGAGCATGAAAAGCCTTTCATTTATCTCGATGGGAACGACATTTTCGGAGCCCGGGAAAGCCATGAGAAGTAATCTGACATTTTTAGGCTTTCTTCGCCAGTATTTGACGTACTCCCACCCCTCACGGAGTGGGATTCTATGCTGACGCAATGCAGTTACAGGGTTTTCCAACAGCAAAAACCGCCGGATACACTATCTTTCGATAGACCAATGTACTTACTACCCAAAGCGAAGCTTAAAGGCAGGGCAAAATGCCCGAAAAGCCAGCATAAAAAGTGTAGATATCCCCTAAATTAGGGTTTCACCTATCAAGTGCTGCTGAAAGCAGTACATCAAGGCAATCAATAGGGCTACGTCGAAACCCTTTAAAAAATTTAAGTGTTTTAGAATCCTACGCTTGCAGGCAACCACTCGTGGTTGTTTTGCAAGCGTTCTTTTGTTTCGTTGTGCAGCTTCTTAAACTGCGGGAAGTCTTTCTTAATGGTTTTCTTGTTATAGGATTGAAGGTTCTTTCTAAGGTGCAATAAAAGGAATGCAGAATACAAATCCCGCTGAACAATGGTTCCGTCTGAAAGTTTTGCAAAACGCTGGGACAATTTTTTCTTGGTATAACTATCATCGGTATGGTCAAACTGCGAAGCCTTTGTTTCAAAGGTGCTGACCTTGATAACGCTGCCGCCGTATCGACTTGCTTTTTGCCCCAAAATGGTGATAAACAAAGCAGGAGCGCAGCGTCCGATAGTTTTACCGAACCGCTTTTTGGTATGCGCTCTACCGGTTTTGGGATTGATTTTCGTCTTCTTGCTGCGCTTCTGCAAAGCTTTGTAGTTCATATCTTCAACTACGAATTCGTTGCCGTATGTCAGCATTTCATTAGCGAGAATATAATGCTCCGTCTTGCGTACAGCGGCAAGTTTGCGGTTCAAGTCCCGCAGTTTATACAGCAGCCGATAATAGTTCTTGCTGTAGTTCCAATGACGAATTTGCTTATGTCCGTTCTTGCGTTTCAGCCGTTTAATGGTTCCGTTTTCGTTATAATACCGCGGATTCATCGCACGGCGCGAACGGTCCATTTGCCGCATAACGTGAGCGATTTCCTTTGTAAGACCATTGCGAGTTTCCGCTATAGCAGACGGTGCAAGTACACGGAGGCCGCAAACATCTTTACCGCAAAACGCGATGGTCTGCGTGCCGATATCTATGCCAATGCGCCCCTGCTTAACAGGATGCTTTGCGACCCCGTTACTGTCGCATTTGATGGGCGGATAGCCTTCCAAAACAAGCTGAGCGTAATACTTCCATTTGGTACCAACCCATTTGCGAATTATGCGACAGTATTTAACACCGCATTTAAGCGCTTCCTGTTGATACCATCCAGTTTGAGTATCGGGGTTGCGCACTTTGACAAGGAATTCGTGCTTTTCGTAAATGATACGCAGATTGCCTTCTCCAATATACGGTTTGATTTTCGCCGTAGCGTCGGTGACCTCTTTGTCCATTTGCGCTTTTACTTCATCGGGAAGAACTACTTCTTTATCTTTTTTGGTATTGGGTTTTCTATACGCATCGAAGTATTTTTTCTCGATAGAATTTTTCGCTTTTCGCTTAGCGGATTTCATCGAATTCACCGTATGATTTGCCGGACGAAAGAATATACCGCTGTTATTTTTCTTTCCGGAAAGGGTTACAAAATCGTCCAATTTTTTATAGTGTACGGTCTTTCCTTTTCCATAAAAGAAGTCATCCCACGCTTTCCAGACGGCAGACGCCACTTTTTGGGCAACATCACAATTTACGTTGTATGCTTTTTGGTATGGCACGACCAACTTGTGGAATGCTCCCTCAGAAAAGCCTGCTTGCTTAATCAGATTGGAACGCTGTACCAACAATGCTTTCCGTTTATCACTATTGGCAGGAGCGGCCTTTATGGCTTTTACAAGGTTTTTGTATTCGCGGGTTTTGCGCAGCTGATGCCACATTTTTGTGGTTTTCTTAACCATTTGGTTGTAAATCGTACATCCAACGCGAAACTTTTTGGAAAGAAAAATTTCATCCTGTTCGGTTACTTTCATAGGAAGAGTTAACGCAAACGACGGCGTACTGTTCTTGTTTCCGAAAGCCATAATAGTCCTCCTTTCTTTGATTGATTATATCGGTATTATAATATTTTTTGATGCAAAAAGAAATCAAGTAGCTTTCTTATTTACAGATTGTACACATTCGTCTTTCTTAAAAACTCATGCACCAATTCCTCCTACCGCTCACGCAGTGGGCTTCCTTGGCGCGGGTTTTGTGAAAGAGCTTTCGGGAGAAAGCACCCTTAGCATAAAAAGGCTTGCTTCCTGTTGCGGCGATTTTCCAAAGTTGCGAGAACCATTGTTTTTGTACGCCGTATTCAGTGGGCAGCTCCAAACATTGCGCAGTGCTCTTCAGGCTGAATCAAATGAATCCCTGCAGAAACTTTGTGATGACTTTGGGGACATCGTCATGCTCGATATCCTGCAAAAAAAGCTGTCTATTTGTGGGCTCTCTCTGAAGAAAATGCAGAAAAGCCCATTCCAAAACCATTTTCGGCAAACGGAATCGTCGCAAAGCCCGGACGAATCGTCACACTCATTAGACTGTCCTTGGATTTCTTCAGCTTGCGAGCCATTATTCAACCTCCTCAATTTCGACATTGGGAGTCGCGCCATATTTTCCGAGGAGATAGCCCTTGCGAACATTTTCGGTCGTACGAGTGGAAAAATCGCTGATGCTGTAGAGTTCTGAAGCACCATCATCTTTGTTCTTATCAACAAAGTAGAGTTGGTCTTTACGCAGCAGCTCCATACTCAACAGGTCGGTGTTGTGTGTCGTAAAGACAATTTGTGCTCCATTCGGGTTTGTCTTTTTGCTCTGGAATTTGGCAACAATAAGCTCTACCAGAGCAGGATGCAGTTCTTTTTCGATTTCATCTACCAGCAAAAGGCCACCCTTTGACAGCACGGACTCAATTGCAGGAGCAATGGCCATCAGTTTTCTTGTGCCATCAGACTCGTCTGCCAGCTCCATCGAAAACATATGGCTTGTTCCGTCCTTGTTTTGGCCTTGATGCATAGAAGTTGCGTTAACCTGCCCCATCTTGAGGTGTGTTTCCGAATTATTAGAGGTTTCAGAAAGCACGTGCATGAACTGTACAAGTGCAGCTTTAACCTCTTCGGGAATGTTTGCAGGCAAATCAGCTTCTCCGTTAATTTCTTTACTATTGATTTCGAATTTCATATCTTCGATACCAACATCTGCAGCCTTTGCATAATCGGAAATCGCTTTCAGCATATTAGAGTCGTTCGAGTATTCGAGCAACTGCCGGGGAATATCCGAATAGTCTCTTGAAAAATAGATTTTCTCCCGGAACCAAGTCATAGCTTTGGAGCAGGCAACGTCATTCATGGTACATGCTACAGAGAAGAACAGTTGGTTTTCGGCAACAACCTGACTAATCAGCCTTCTGCGTGCTTTCTCTTCGGTAAAGGAGAATTCCTGCCCTTCTCTGGCAAAAACCAGTGCCTTCTGCCCTTTCGGTGCATGATACAACCACTCAGCATATACCTTTTCTTTTGTGGCAGAAAAGGCATACCAATACTTGATTCCATCCAAGGTATATACAAACGAAAACTCTGTCGGCTCAGATGCCGAGTAGTCATTCAATGCAAACGGAACAACGGGGATAGCTGCTTTCTCATGCTGTGTCTTTTGTGCGTTTCTGATGAACTGAACCGCAAGCCAAAAAGCTCGGATAACATTGCTCTTACCGCCACCGTTCTTCCCGTAAATGGCAGCACCCGGCAGAATTCGCATCCCGCCATATGGGATAAGCACACTTTTCAACGTACTTGCTCCCGTAGCTTCCATCGAGAGAGCTGCTTCGTCTCGAAAAGACCGATAATTTTTTACAGTAAACTCAATCAGCATAATACTACTCCCTTCCTTCTAATAGTATACGCTGCAAATTAAGGAAATTCAATTGATTTTATCGCAAATTTTGATTTTATGCTATCAATTTAGTGCTTTTGGCCAATTGCCAACACAATTTCAGCGTTCAAGCTGATTTTTTATACACTCACTTCGACAAAACAAGAAGGGGAGTCGTGAATCGCGACTCCCCTTTGTTATTGTAAGATTTTGTTCAGTTGTATATTTAAGATTCGGCTCAACGCCACCAGCCTATCCATAGGAACGCCAATATCTTTCGGTGCATGAAATTCAAAGCCATCCATGTTTTTTAATTCCACTCTCAATTCATCGGTAAGAACTGCTTGTGAGGTCTTAATGAAATCTTCACCTATTCTTGGCTCACACTTTGATATGCACCATTCCGGGTTGTTTTCGATGGTTTCTGTATCGAATTGAAACAGTAGGCTGCGATTGTTGTCGTAAATGGGAGCCATTTCGGTAATTTGCATTGTATCATTATCGAAAAGAAATCCGACATTACCTAAATGACGGTCGATGTTGAGAATAAGAGCATCCAAAATGAACATCCTGCGCATTAAGTCTTCACTACCATATTGCTCAGCAAATTTTAGGAAGGCAGCGGGATTTTTACGATTAGTAACTGGAAGTGCCGACATTTTAGCCAAACCGAATTGTTCACTGGTAAACAGCTTGCACTTTGATGCCAGTCGTCCATGATAAAAGGCAAGGCCATACTCGACGTGGTTATGGCAAAGTATATCAGCTACCTGTGACGCAAGAAATTCGGACAAGGGTTCGATTTCATAAGTGTCGCTGCCGCTTTTATACAGATAGACCGTGCCGTTTTCACGTTGCCAGCACTTTGCATAAGCACCATCTGTCCCGAATTCAGGGGATGTCGAAGAAAGAGTGGTAGAGGATATAATTCCATCAAAGGCCGCGTTAGACACCAGTTCATCAAATTCGTTTCTGTATAAGGAAACTTCGTTCCATGTCAAAGGGCTTTCTGGCTCTTTTACCCAGAAAGTATCATTGAGTGACAGTGCATGCGTTAATCGCAAAAAATTTTCAGTGGATTCACAACCGTACTTTTTCAGAAGCTCAGCGATGTGCTTTCTATGCTTAGGCGCTTTGCGTGCATCAAGGAAGTCACCAATATTGTTGTATTGAATCGGTCTGAACGAAGTATACCATTCGATTTCTTTGCCAGCCGTAAAGCCAAACTCGTCCTCATAACAGTCAAACAAGAGCCACTTGGTATCTTTATTCATCAACAAAAATCGCACGCGAAATCACACCTCACTTTACAAGAGCATTTGCCTTAACAAAAGTATACTTCAATTTATAAGTGTTGTCCATGAATTTTACTATTTGCCTTCGCACAGCTCTGTCGCATAGCTTGTATTGGTGTTTAGCAGCTCAGCGGCCTTAGAGATACCAATGAGATTGTCGGTATATGCTCTACATACCAATTGCAGTAATCTCACAGGCTGCTCATCGTTCTTATACGCATCCGCTGGATAGTGCTTTCCGTTCTGGATACGGCTATATGTTTCGCGGGTGATGATACCTTCTTCCCTTGCTCGCAATACCACGCACTGGTCAGACACGCCGTATTCTTCTCCTACAAGCTGTATTTCTTTGAAGCTGATATTCTGCCGTTTCTTTCCAAGTTCTCGAATCAGGTCAGAGCCAGAAAGCAGGAAATGATTTGCAGCGTTGCTGATTTGCTGCCCACTCGCGTCTGAGAAGAGCAAGTGCGCAAGTCCTTCTGCAAGCGCCATGCGCTGACAGACACAAGTCATCTCTTCGTTGAAAGCGATGACAGCGAAGCCTTTATTCGATACGGCATGATACCCGAAAAAATCTTTGGTAGATACTTTGGAATCATCTTGCTTTACTGCAACGACACAGATACCTTTGTTTTCAAGAGTCCGAGTGAGATTACCGGCAGGACCGTTCACAGGAAGGCCCAATGCTTCACGCATATAGGTGGCTGCCTCCGCCGCGCTATCAGGCATCGGCACTTTATCTTTCGGCAGCGCACATTCGCTGCAATCCACTTCTGCGCAAGCGCACGCATCATAGTATCGCTGCGCCGAATAGCGAATTTGTGCAGAGATGGCGTTTTTCTGAACCGCTGACAATTCATCAGATTTCTGAAAAAAGCCGTCAGAGAGGGTGACTCCGTCACTGAATGCCATGAACTTTCCCAAAGGCACATCCAGCACAGAGCAGATGCGTTTAACAGTCGCAATATCTGGGCAGCGTTTATCGTTCTCGAAATATGAGATGCTCATTTTGCTTATGCCGATGGCATCAGCCAGCCATTGCTGAGACACGCCTTTCTGGGAACGAAAGTATCGGATGCTCTTGCCTATTTTCATGACAGTCCTCCCCTTCTTGTTTACATTATACGATGAAACTGTCAATTTGTAAACAAGATACAGGAAATCAGGCTTTTATAAAAGTAAAATATATGGTATATTTATGGTAGTTTATGTCATAGCGTGTTCCTTTTTATTGCGATTTGCGTAGAATTGTACGTAGATTCAATACAAAGGAGATATTTGCCATGGACAACTACAATATTGTAAAAGGCATTAGCGACCCTATTCACGCCTATATCATGGAGCCTCTGGACGCTGCCTACAGAACCAACGACTTCCTGGCAGCACTCATCGAATGCCGCAAGCGCATGAATGAGTCCACCCCTGAATTGACCACTTATCGCGTCGCCACAAACATGAAGTACATCGAATCCCTTTATGCATTCAAGCAAAAGATGAAGAAGCGAGACTATCGTGGAGGATGTGGCAAGCTCATCTCAGCACTGAACTACATCAGTTTTGGTAGTGAGAGAGCACTAAACGCATACTGCGTCCCCATTATTTTGGACACGTTAAATCAAGAATTGGAGGTCCTTAACATTGAATAACACTGAGATTTTCAAATATCTTCCAAACTATCACGACCCTGTTGTTGACATTGAAAAAGCTCTACGCAACAATTCTTGGCTCGGAGATGCTGCAACAACAATTGCAATGATGGACGACGATACAATGCCTGTAGACGAAAGAATCTTGTATGGTCGCTTCTACATTGACAGCCTGCTTCATGAAATGGCAGGCTTTTACGCCTACCGCACGAATTCTCAATATCTCACCGAACTTCAAGAACTGGTAAAGCTCCCTCCTGCATTTGAAATGAATTCAACGAAAGGGCACTTTTCAGCAAGTAAAAACCATATCATAGTATTTCCTGACACCACAGGCAAATTGATTGACGCAATGAAAGATATTGAGCAGGAGGGTTTTAATTTGGCTGAGGAGATTCCTAAGGGCAAATATTATCCGGAGCTCAACTTAGTGGTAGTGACTAACCATCGTCATCATGTTGCCGCAGCTCAGGCGACGAATTCTATCTTTGAAATTGATTTCAACGGGTCAATCATACCACTTCCCGCAACGTCTCCTCTGTACAGCACCATAGACTTTTACTTTTCAGATGAAAAAGGCAACATTATTTGGCCTCATTCGGACCCGCGCTTCGTTTTTGCCTGTCTCCTCGCACAACAGTGTGACCATTTGGAGAAACATCCAGAAACTGTCCGCCACATTAGAGACTATATTATCCGCTAAATATCAGTTTCAGAACGTCCAATCGATTGAATTATTTGAATTAAAGGTATATATGAAGACAGCCTACCCCATCGTATTGACTTCTACAGAAGAAGGATACACAGCATACATTCCAGACTTCAACCTAACTGCTAAAGGTGAGCAGCAATCCGACGCCATTAGCGCCGCGAAAAACGCCATTTGCATGTGGGCTTTTTCCGAAGAAAACGCAGAAAAGTCAATACCGAAGCCATTCTCGACCAACGGCATAGCTGCTAAATCCGGACAAATCGTCACACTCGTTGATGTGTCTCTTGAGGAGCAACAACGTATGGTTCAGAAGAGCATTGCAATCCCCTGCTGGCTCAATGAGCTTGCTGAAAAAGAAAACATCGATTTTTCGCAGGTACTTCAGGAAGGGCTCAAGGAAAAATTGCACGTCTGACAATCATCGCACAAGAAACGGCACGTTAGCTATTACCCTACTGTTTTTTTAGGTACAGTAGTTTCGGTTTTAGCTTTCGTGCCGTTCTTTATTATTCTGCATCGACGCTCGTTAAGAACTCTACATATTTCGCTAATCGTTCAGGGTGAGACGACGCATACACCCCTTCTGGCAGCTTGTCGTATTTGTCCAAGTCTGCTGCAGATTTCTTTTCGATTTTGAAGTCATCGGAACCAGGTTCCTGAGTTGCTACCCACACAGTCTCCGCGTTTCCGAATACTCCGGCAAGTGTAGCTTCATTGGTGAGAACCCGAATTAACTGAGACGCCGTAGCCGGGTACGCAACAATGCGCTCATATGTCCGGAGTTCAGTACCATTGCAAAAATAGCGCTTGCCATTTTCGACATATATAGCCAGAATCGGAAAGCAATCGTATTCCAGTAGCATCTTTTCGAGTCGCATTTTTTCTTCTCGCCTTTCAAATCAAATCCACATCTACCATTGCACTTTCAGAATTATCCGTTTCCTCGTCATCTCCAACAACAGACCAGGTCAGCAGATATGCCCGTCTGCTCCGGAGCCTTGCAGCAGTCGCCTCTTCCTCGGAGACCTTCAAGCCAAATGCGCGGCACACGTGGAGATAGCACCAGCCATTGATACAATATCGGCCATCATCCAGAATAATTCCTTCATCGAATCCAAATGCACGCAGAAACGCAGCAGCAGCGCCCGCACTTCGAGATATTCCCTGGTTGCAATGGACAATAAAATGATGGCGGCCGAGTCCGATTTCTTTTCGGACAAACGCTGCGAGAGCATCTGCCTGTTCTTCTGTGATGCACCTGTCATCTTCTTTATCGAAGAAATGTAGATGAAGAGACGGGCACGGGAAATGAAGCTCGGTCTGTTCGGGATTTCCGATGCTCACAACAAAATCATTGGAACCAAATGTCGGAGCCTGTTCTTCCGCATCCTGTCTCGAAAGGACCGTTACGGATAAAGGTTCAGGTGCAAACAGGTACAGCTGAGACTTATTGCGCAGCAGATTCAGCATTTTCATTACTCTCCTCTTCCGATACAGCTTCTTCTGTATCAATTGTACTTTCCTCTGTGGTGTCTTCCGTCTCGCTCTTCTTGCTGAGCCGCCTGCCCACTAGAACAAGGCGGCCGTTGTTGATGCTGTAATCACAAGTCACCAGGAAGATGTACTTGTCCTTTTCAAGATTAAAGGATTCCCCTCTAAAGATAGAAGCTCGGTCTGCAATCGTGTTGAGCATGTCGGCAGTTTGCTCTTCGTCCAGAACGTTGTTCCAGGCTTGAAGGTCGATAAAGTTGGGGTCCGTACTGTATCCGGGTAAAACCAAGAGTGCAAAAATCTGATAGTACTCTTTGCCCTTCTCGCTTTCCCAGCAAACCGTTCCGTTATTATCAAAGAACTCTTCATCCTCGAATTTGTCCAGAGTCCCGAACATGGTCCCGTCGTTCATTTTATGGCCGTAAATGATAAGGTTGCCATCCTGCGACAGGTCAGTAGTTTCATCGAGGAATAGGGTTCCTGCCTCGGCATGTTCGCCATTGATGTTGGTGCGTAGATAGGTTTCGTTTGTTTCACCCTGCACGACAGGTTCGGAGATTTGGGTCCCGTAAATTGTAAGCCAGCCTTTATAGTCGGAATTGATATCCAGCATTCCCTTGGACCAGTCCGTATTGTCTTCTTCGGTTTCTGCTTCCTGACGCATCTCAACCAGCTGAACATTGAGGTCCTGCGTTTCCTTTGTCTGCTTTACATTTTGAAACAGAAGATAGCTGATTCCAAGCACAGCCAGAAGTGCAACGATGCTGATAAGCCGAAAGATTCCGCCTACTATCAATCGAAGAATCCCGAACCAGGTCAGTTTTGTTTTGTTATCTGTATGCATTTGTACACCCCACAACGGCGCAAATTACGATATTGTCTATTTTTATTGTATGAGATTCGCACATTCCAGCAACTGACAGTTGAAACTCATACAAATTCTAAACTGCAATAAATCTTCTAAATTCCTAATATTTCTCATATTCATTGTACCTGTCGCAGATATGTTGACCGCAAATATGTGTCATGTTATAATAAAGGCAATACAACGCCAACAGAAATCCAACAAAAAGGAGTGTTTGAAATGAAAGGGCTAAGGCGTTTACTTTTGGTTGCAGCAGCAACCGCAGGGCTCGTGCTGTCGCTCACAGGCTGTTCCAAGACTGTTGATTTTCTGCAATATGCGGATGTCACGTTCGACGGGATAAATGGTCAGGCAACTGCAACCATCAATGTCGATTACAATAAAATCGGAACGGATGTTTTCGGCAAAGGCAAGAGTCAAACTGACATGGATGAAGCTCGCACGGAAACGGCCATGATGGGCGAAGTGAACTACGAGGTCACGCCATCCGAGAACCTGTCAAACGGCGATACCGTTACCCTGAGTGTTGAGGTTTCCGATTACTTCCAAAAAGAGAACAAAGTAACCGCCAAAGCAGCAAGCAAGGAAATCACAGTATCGGGTTTGAAAGAGCCCGAGATGGTTGACCCGTTTGATGATTCGATATTCACAACAATTTTTAGCGAAAATCCTGAAGAAGGCAAAGTTTCGTTTGAAATCATCGGGACAATCCCTGAATTGAGACTCAACCTTATAAATGATGCCCCCGAAGATAGTCCGCTTAAAAATCTACAATATTATGTGGATGATTTCGGCACGCACAAGGAATACAGCGAAGACGATACCATTGCTCTGCATGTTAAACCATCAGCTCCACAAGATTTTGCCAAGAAATATGCACTTACCCGTGATACGATTGAGATTCCCGTCAAGGGAGCGCCCAAATATATCCGCTCTGTGGACGAAGTGACTCAGGACGTTCTGGATGCCGTCAAGCCGATTGCCGTTGCCAGATTGGAAGACAGTGCCGGTTCTGACTACAACGTTCACAAAGAATCGGTGTTTGATGCAGACCACAACGAAATTGGCTTTTCGAGAGAAAATGTTGGTGAGCCGCGTTGGGCAGATGTCGGATACATGATTTCCTGGAGAGGCGGAGACGGTGAACGCAACTTCTCTAGCGAATACAACGACTTGTTCATCCCCTACGAAGTCGAATACATCGATGACAAAACCGAAGAAACCGGAACAGCAGTTCTCGGCTTCTGGATTAAGAATGTTATCATCGATGAAAACGGTGAGGTCGATGTAGACGGCCATGCATATAGCATCACGATGACAGCATACGACAGTCTGGAAGCATTTAAGAAGAACGAAGTTGACCGTCACTCGAATGAATACGATATTTATGAATTCCCGGTGAATTGGCAATAAACCTTCTAATACAAAAAAGCCCCGATGCTTTAAGCACCGGGGCTCTTCTTATGCGTTTTTCAGTTCCGCAGTCTTTTTAGGTTTACGGCGTCCACCCTTGCAAGCGACAGCCACGCCATCGCTCACAAGATAGCAGCCACCCGCTACCAGCAGGGCCTGGAGCAGGGATTCCTGAGGAATGCCGGTATCACCCATCTTGGGGACATCTTTTTTAATGGGAGGAACCGTTTCAGGGATGTCAGGCGCAAGATACAAATTGAATTTTGTACCCATATTCGGCTTCTCATCATAAGCCTTATCAGTCTCTTCGGAGACCATCGCCTTATCCACCGTGCCATGCTCACCGGGATGCGGAGAATCGGCTGCAAAGCCAACGCCCAAACACATCGTTGCGGCCAGCGAAAAAGACGCGAGAACTTTCGCAAACTGTTTCACGAAAATGCCTCCTTTGCAGCATCACAAGTCCCAAAAAAGCCCCGGAGCAAACCGAAGTCTGCACCGGGGCGAATCGTTAAGACAGCACAGAAATCGTAATCTTGGCAGCAGCAGTGCCAACCTCGACAGGATTCTCGGCATCAGAGGTATCATAAGCCGTAAAGGTTGCGGTGCAGTCGTAAGAACCAGCAGCCAGAGCCTCTGACAACTTATCTGTCTGAATGTGATAGTTGGGCTGGATAAGTCCACTGTTGTAGATTTCCTTGCCGCTATCATCCAGGGTAATGCTCACAACCTGAGCGTATTTATTACCGGGAGCGTTCTCGATTTCGAGAGTGCCCTCAGAATCGCCGGAATCAAACACCGGATTGACGTTGATGGAGATGGCCATTGTACCCTCTTCCACGACGCGGTTCAGCTCTTCCTGAATCTCTGCCTCGCTCTTGCCTTCGAGCTGGCCAAGCTGTGCAGCGACCGAATCTTCCAGGCGGTTGTCGGAAGCAGTAGCATTTTTATTGTGCCAGAAGAACAGACCCACGCACAGGAGAAGCAGGAGAATCACACAAATCGTAACGGTCCGATGCAGGAGCTTGTTACCACTCTTCTTCGAATTCTTTTCAGGGGTCGTCATTGTAGTTGCCATGATATTCAATTCCTTTCCGTCAATTACTTGACTGAGCTGTTATTAACAAAAGTTGGCCGCCGAGCGGCAGGTCACTCGACAGCCAACCCTTACATTTGGGCTTGCTTTATATTAGGTCCGGAGACTCTATCAGCGGTTGCTGGAGACGCCGCCTGCGGTAGCAGTCTGAGTATCACCAGTCTCAAACATCGGGATGATGCTGTAGGTAACACGAACGACAGGAGTGCAACCAGCGTCGTTGACGTTGGAACCAGCAATCTTGGCGGTGGTAATCAGCGGCAGGGCCGGAGCATCGTCATGCTTGACAGCATCGGTGCCAGCGCCATCCTGAGCGACCTTAGCCTTTTCAGCACCAGCGATGAACCAGCCGTTCTCGGTGATGTCCAGAGGAGCAGAGCAGGTGGACAGGTCGATAGCAGAAGCGTTGTACATTGCAGAAGCAGGAGCAATGCTCATAGCGATTTCGCCGCGCTTCAAGGCGCTGTTGCTCATAGGCACAACACGCCAGGTTGCGGGCTCAGCCTGCAGCTCAGAAACCTTGATGGCCAGACCTTCACGCTTGGAGTTGTCGGTCTTGCTGTCGCCAACGGCGAAAGCCTTGCCGAAGTTGCACTGAGTATCGCCATCACCGATGATGAAGTCCTGAGACAGCTGATGGTTCTGGTCGATAGCCTTCACAGTCTGGCGCAGCTCGTCACCGGTCAGAGTACCAGCGGCCTTGAAGTCCCACTCGCCATCGATGTAGATGACGTAGCACTCACCGGAAGCGTTGATATGCTCATCAGCCAGGGTCTTGTAGATAGCAGGCTGCTGCCAACCCTGAGTGGTGGAGGGGTCGCTGTACCAGTAGGTGTAGGTCTTGCTGGTGGCATCGTAAGCGATGGAGAACAGCTCGTCGTTGGAGTGGTCGGCATCGTAGATGCGGCTGTAATGGGTAACCTTCACGATATCGGCAATGTAGGTGCGGCTGTTCTTGTCGATGGTGGAGTAGTTACGCAGCTGGTAAGCATCCTTGGTCGGGGTAACAACGTTGCCGGTGGAACGGAAACCGTACATGCAGACGTACAGAGGAACAGTAGCCTTCATGTTGACATGGTTCACGGTAGCAACGGTGATATCGTACTCAACGCGGCCGTCATCGGTCTTCACGCCAGGATGCTCTTCCTCGGTCGGAGGAGTCTCGGGAGGAATCAGGGTGTCGTTGTCCAGGTAGATGTAGAACTGGGTGGACATCGTCGGGTCTTCGTTGGTGGCGGTGTCGGTGCCCTCAGCCTTGGTATCGTCAGAAACCTTAGCTTCATCAGCAGTGCCGTGGTTCCAGTTCACGCCACCCTGAGTCTGCTGGCAGTCAGAAATCTTGACGTAATGCATCTGGAAGGTGCCATCAGCCTTTTTGGTGGTATAAACGCCGTACTCTTCGCCATCGTTATACTGGCTGCCTGCAATATAAGCGGCAGGAACTGCAGTGTAGCCTTCGGCATCCTGGTCGGCATAGACAACGGAACCGTCGTCGTTCACCTTGTAGAAGGATTTGGCGCCGATGCGGTAAACGGGAGTGCTGTGCAGCATGGTCTCGTTATTGGGATGGTTGGCAATAGCAGTATTGTCAGTGGGCTGTTTGGTGTCTTCCATTGCGTAAGCGGTGATAGGAGCCATGCAGCTGGCGGCCATTGCCATACCCATCACAGCGCTTGCAACGCGCTTGTAACATTTCATTGGGGTAATCTCCTTTCAAATAGTGGATTCGAACTAGGCCATCTCTTTTGATTCCTTTGCTCCTGCATGCATCGGGTCAAAAGTCAAGCCCTGCATATCCGCGTCCTCTCGACGCTGACTGCATCAAAACACGATGTACTTGGCAGCAATGAGGGATTCATCGCTTCCCTCGCCTGACCATTCTTGCAACACCGCAAGGCCCGTCAGTCTACCATGTGATGACTTGATGACGCAGATATGCACCATGAGTTCGCCCTTATCAGGGAGCTCTTGGGCTTACTGCTCTGAGCCACTGATTTTATTATCTGCGACTCGCACACCCACGCAAGCACAAACATCATGTTTTTTTCGCATTTTTTTCACTTTTTTTCAAAATTTTTCTTGCCTTCGCGTTTTTTACCATATATTTGATGGCTTTACCACCTTTTGTCATAGTCAATTCATAAATATATGGTATAATTTTCTCATAAAAAGTCGGAGGGAAATGATGGTTGCAGAGAAAAGGATTTACAGCACCACGGCATTGCAAAACTGCTATCGTGCATTGCGTTCCGCTCGCTGGAGTGTGAGACGTAAAGACGAGCATATGACCCGCTGCTGTGAAGTGCGTGAGCTGTATGCCAAGTGCCAGGTAAATTTGGGATGTTTTCTTTTTGACCCGGATATGTCTCCAGCCAAAGATTATCTCGACATGGTTAAAGACAAAAAGGTGACCAAAAGACGGTTAGACATCCAATTAAGAAATTGCAAGCGTTTTCTGCTGTATCAGTTTGATGAAATCGAAAAGGATATTGCCGACGCTTCTCTTGCAAAATCATCCTGACAAAGAAAAAGCTGCTCTCCGTTTTCAGGAGAACAGCTTCTTTTTTATTGATTTTCCTTGCCAAAAATCAGGTCATAAATGCCCGGAATGTCATAGGGGCTAATAATGCGCGGCGCAGGAGCATCCTTATCTGTCACCTTGAACTTTTCAGGTTCATCCGACACGATGACGCTTGCGTGCTTCCAGTCGTCGCCTTTCAGGAACTGTGCATAGCGCATACCGAGCATTTCCTTGATAGACAGGCTCTTCAGCTGCATCGCGTAGGTGCAGACTGCTACTGTAGGTGCATAGTCTGTCACAACATTCCGGCAAGACAAACGGAACTGAGCCACACTTTTATCCACCGTAATGACTTCACGGTTCATGAGGTCTATAACGACCATAACGAGCTGGTCAGAATCCGTAGTGAGAGCAAAGCGGTCCTTGACAGTCGCGGGTTCAAACTGCTCACCCGTCTTGCCATCCCGAACCATTACGCCGCAGAAAGCGTTCTCCATCTCAGAGAATTTCTCCCCAGAGTAGGATTTTACAGTGAGGGCGGCATAACGGAACCCGTTCTGAAAGCACTTCTTAATATCGAAATCTACATACTCAACGGCACCATTCTTACCGCTGCAGCGGCGGTCGCCGGAATGAACAGCGCCGAGCGTCCCATCCTTAGGGTTCGCGTAGTAGATGAACTTTGCCTTTTCCTCTCCGTAGAACACAACCGAGAGGTCCAGGTCGATGCCATTCCACAGGTCAGGGCCATCGTTTCCCTTCCAGTAAAGGAATGCACGGAGCACATTTCCGTCCGGCAGATTCGTGCGAGAGCCGCAGGCTGCAGCACGCATGGCGGAAGTGACCTGGCGGGGATTATCCGGAAAAATCAGTTTATTGCAATGACAGTTCGGGTCAATGTAGACGCTCTTCGGCTCAGTATCTTCTGCACGAAGGACCTGCCACAGCTGGTTAAAGATATCGCGGGCCACACGCTTGCAGATATCCTCAGACAAAGGTTCAATGTCCCGTTCCAGAGCTTTGCTGGCAGCGCCGTTTGCCTTGCCGGTTGCCAAATGCACAGGATTGTTGCGGTTTCGGAAATGGTTGATGAGCTGGACCAGGACACGCGGTTCAATACTCTTGCATACCGAGATGAATCGGAACAAGACACTTTCCATCTGCTGTTCATCGGAGCAGTTGCGCAGCGCAAAGTCCAGGTTTCGGGCAAACATACCGGGCCGCATCATCAGGTGAGCGGAAAGCAGTTCAGCATTGACCGGTTTCTTCATAAGTTCTTGGAGCTTGGAGTTGTATGTCTCAATCTTAACGCCATTGCGAATCTTCGTAAAAATCTCATAATCTTCCTTGAAGATATAAGAGTAATCACCCGGATGCAGGCGTTCGCCCAATCGCTTGAACTCTTCGGGATGCAATGCAAAGCCCTCGTTCTTATCAGTGTGCTCCAGAAGTTCCAGCAGCTGACGACGTTCACCGCGCTTAAAGTTCCGGAATTTCGGGGTTTTCGAGAGACTCACATCCTGGTCGCTCATTGCAGCAGCTAGGCGCAATACATCGGTAGAACTCTTGAAGTCTTGAAAGCATGCCTGTTCCCGCCATTCGGGGCGGGAGATAATGCGGGACACATACAGACCAAGATTTTCCTTGCACGGGATATGCTTGTGTTTCATACGGTCCATCAATTCGGACGTAAAATTCACGTCGTGCATCAGCGTATCGAAAACGCAGGATGCCTCATCAGGAGACAAAGGAGAATGCCCGGTAATGCTCTGTACGGCATAGCGGTAGATTTCCTCCTCATCACACGCCGGAATCTGTTTCACAGCAGGAAGATGGCTGCGGTCCAATGTGGGACAGAATTTGACCGGGTCGAAATCCGGCCGCCATTCGCCGCAGGTCAGATAATTGAGGAAATTGACAACATACAGGTCCACAAGGTCGGCTTTCATCGCATCGTCCGGGAAATTCGGCCAGATGGGAGAAGTCTGAGAAATTGCCTTGCCATCCTCCGTGACACAGTCATACAGCGCAGACCAGGTCTTGAGGAAATCATTGTATTCGGCCTTGCAGCAGGCATCAAAGAGGTCTCGCGCCATAATATAGCCGTATTCCATCAATTTCATGTTCGCTGAACAGACATAGCGTTTCTCCACCGCTTTCTTCCCTTCTTGTGCGGGCATGGGTGGTACGATGCCGCGATGATGTGCAAACGTGACGCGGTTAAAATCATAAACAGTCAGCATAATGACCTCCTAACAAAACAAAAATCCCGCGCCGAGAAAAACTCGACACGGGTGGATGAGACACGTAATAGATACGGAGAGCATATCCGCTAACGTGTTGAAGTCAGCAGCACAAAAAATGCGAGCCGACTTCCTTGTTCTACTAGAAATGAAGGAAGCGGATATATAGCCGTATTGTTATGTTCTCGAGCCGTGACGGAGAGCGAAACCGCTGACATAATTTTCATATTATCTTCAAGTAGAAGGAAGCGGTCTCATAGCCATACACGAAAATGCTCAAACTTTAGGTTCTTTGCTATCATTTGAGCCAGTAGATATATTGTACCACAATATATGGTATATTGCAATACTAAAACACAATATATTGTGTCTGCTTTTTATGCCGGAAACAAGATAGGCCATAGCTGCCGTGTTCAGAACGCACAACAAATACCTAGCAAAAAGCCGCCTACCCAAAAGGGCAAGCGGTATATGATTTGTTGGCATTTATTGCACCAAGCATTCAAACGTCACTGTGCCAGTCCAGTCGCCAGGAGCAAGAACTGCGCTTACGGAATAGTCTGAACTCGTTCCATCTCCAAGCATCTCAGTGCGATTCCATTCAACCTTTGGTGTTGCGATGGTCATAGGCACATCTACAGAGCCTTTCGCCTGCAGAGGCGTAGCAGTGGTTTTGACTTGAACAGTTCCCTTGAGAGGGATGTCGCCAGTTAAAGTCACCGAAATCGTGCCTGTCTTGATTCCTGTGCCATCAGTACCGCTCAGCGTGATTTCTTCCGGAACGGTCAATGTATAAAAGCTGTCCACTTCTGCTGTGACCTGTGTTGCTGTATCTTTGGAAGCACTTAGCCAGGCAACATCGTTAGAATCAGCATTCGAGGCAGGCGTATCTATCGTCATCGTCTCATCTGTATCGGGCACAGAGTCGTCGAAATCAGCAGATTCAGAGAACGCCAATACAGGACAGGCAACCATCAGCGCGGTAAATGCACTTGCTATAATAGATTTCAAGCGCATACATTCTCCTCCTTTCCCAAAAAATTATTTATACGTTTTCTCACAGCTGAACGTTGCTGTGCCGGTCCAGTGTCCGGGGTCAAGCTCCGCAGAGACTTTGCAAGTTGCGCTCGTTCCATCGTTCAGCAAGTCTGCGCGGGACCATTTACTTTTGGTCTGATTGGATACTGTGACAGCAGCGGTTTTGCCCGCAGTGTTGGTCATGATTCCACCGTCCACAGATACCACAATCACCGCATTCTCCTCGACATCACCTTTCAAAGTCATGGTGATGTCAGCCGTATATGAGCCAGGGCCACTGTCAACGCCTGTCAGCTTAACAGTTTCGGGAACCGTAATCGTATAGACCGCCGTTGCGCTCGCAAGCAGCTGAGTGGAAGCCGTTTTCGGCAATCCTTTACCTGTAGAAGTAGCAGCGCCCATCGTACTCAGACAATTCGAGCACAGAGGCTTTCCGTTAATGGTCGTTGCATAGACATTTGCATCCGTAATTGCGGTATAAGTAGCGCTCTTATCCGACTCAACGCCTTTAATCGAGTTTACCTTGTTGTACGCCTCGAATGTTTTGGCGTCATCAGCGGCCGGGGTTGTCACAGTGAATTTCTGCCCACAGACCGAACATGTCCGTGTAGCGGTATCGGCAAATCCGAACGACACATTCAAAAGAAAAGGAGACAGCACTGCCAAAAGCATAGCAAAGCGCTTGATAGCCTTCATGTTCATCCCCTCCTTATGCTGCCGTAGATGTATCAGGTTGTGTGTTTTCTGAATCCGGAGTTTTAGTTTCGGCTTCATCCTCTTTGTTTTTTGCTTTGCTTTCAGCTTGCTCGGAATTTCCCTCAGACGAATCCGCATCAGTATCAGTGTTCTCTGTATCATTGGCTATCTCCGGTGCTTTTTCGCACAGTGCGCCAACAAACATGTTCTCTTTGTTCGTCACGCTGCTGGTATCCCAGCCATCTGTCGGCGAAGCATCCGAGAGAGAAAGACAACCGGCAAAAGCTTCACTCATATCAGTTACTTTCGAGGTATCCCACTTCTCCATCCCGGCAATAGACTGCAAAGCCTCACACTGATAACACATCCTGTTCATCGTAGTGATGTTCGACGTGTTCCAGTTCTCTAATCCACCAATGCTGGTGAGCTTCTTCATCCCGGAAAAAGCAGATGCCGCAGAAGTCACCTGCGAAGTATCAACGTTCTGATACTCGATGTTTTCAATGTCGGCAAATGCCTCATTTTCATCAAAAGAAATGCTGTTTCCCTCACCAAAGACAAGTGTTCCGCCAGCCGAATTCGTGACGTAGAGCCGGTTCTCGCCTTCTTTTACAAAAGCCAGAATTGCACTGGAGCCGATTCCAGAGACATCAAATACTTTGGCCGATTCCGGGACCTGATAGCCGCCAAAGGAAATCGCCTTGATTTCAGTCCCGGATTCCTTGAGCTGCGTCATTGCCTGCGCCAGGTTTGAAACGTTCATCGAAGCTGTCGGCGCAGGTGCCACGGTGCTGTCGGAATCCTCGTTCGGAAATTCATTATCGGACTCATCATCAGATGCGGTAGAAGTATCGTATGTCACGGTACGGTTATCGGAAGTGAAATTATAGCTGCTCAAAGCGCTGGAAGGGTTTCCGGCAATGGTAAGACCCATCTTGCTGCTCACGTAGGTAAAGCCCGTGGAAAAGCCCGGAGTCGGGAGATAAGCTGTCGCAAAAGTATCCGCGACCGTGATTTTCGAAAGACCCGTGCATCCATACATCATGCTGGAGAAATCCGTGACATTTTTGGTGTTAAAGCTGCTGAAATCAAGGCTTTTAAGTCCTGTGCATCCCTTGAACATGCTGTTCATCGTCGTGATTTTACTGGTATCCCAACGGCTGAGTCCAGTAATTGTAGTCAGTGACTTCATGTTATAGAATGCGTAAGCAGCGGATGTCACGCGAGTCGTGTCAACTGCATCAAAGTTAATGGTCTTGATATTGTCAAAAACCGTAGAAGTGTCAGACACACCGCTTTTGAAGCAAATGCTGTTACCGGAAGCAAACGCCACCATATCACGGTTCGTATCTGTCACTCGAAGCTCTGTGCCATTCTGAATGCCCCACCACCAGCCGCCGTACATCGTGGTCGGAACATACGCGACAATCGATTTGTCACCCTGGCCGGATACGTCATAGGTCGTTGCATTGCCCGGAACTGTATAATTGCCGAACGAAATAACGGTGATGTTTTTTCCCTGAGAGGAAAGAGTCGTCAATACAGAAGCAAGACGGCTCACATCCATCAACGGCATCTGCGCCGTGACATTGATGGTGTATTTGGACGAATAGATGACGCGAGTCCCGGTACTGTCATATGCGGTCTTCGTGATGTTCGCAGTTCCGATTGCCGAAGCGATAATATGGCCGTCCGAACTAATGGAAGCCACGGAGGGGTTATCGGATTCAAATACAATATGAGTTTTATCCTCATAAGCGGGAGAAAGCAATACAGAATTGTCTCCTACCTCAACTGTATAGGTATCTCCTACCGAAGCGTAAAACACCATATTGCCGGTCCATTCGCCTGGAGTGAGGTGCGCAGTCACGGAATAATCGGTTTGTGCAGTTTTCCCTTTTACAGCAGTTGCGTCCCATTCTGTTGCAGTGGTAGCAGTGGCGGTGCAGACAACATCGGTGCTGCCGTCGCGGTGCATGGTCGGAGCAGAGGTATTAAAAAATACTTTCTGGTTTGTCAGCAGTTCGCCCGTTGCCTTGATAGAAACGGTGTTAGCATAATCTCCAGTGCCACCGTTTTCATTGCTCAGTGTCACTGATTCGGGAACGGTAATGATGTACACTGATTCATCAACTTCACCGCCCGTACCGCCTTTGTGTTCGCTGATAATACGTTCAACGCAATTTGTGCAGATAACGCCATCTGCGTTGCTGACAACGTACATATTTTTCAGGGCATATCGTTGAGTTGTGCTCGATGTTAGGCCCTCAACTTCTTCACAGTTGTAGAATTCAGTGTACTTCTGTGTGCCACCATATGTAGGCATAGGCGTTACCAATGCGCCGCACAGCACGCAATTTTTGTAGCCCATGCCACCCCAGCTTGCAAATGCCATGGACACATTACATACCATGGCAAAAATCATAAACAGAAAACTCGCAGCCGCTCTTTTGATGTTCACAGATTTTCACATCCTTTCGAATTTGGCATTATGACATCGTGCAGGAAAATGTAGCTGTACCATTCCAGCTGCCTGCTGTCAGTGTCGCGGAAACCACATAATTGCTTGTAGTTCCGCCATTCAGCAAGTCGGAGTATGACCAGACCGTTTTCGGTTTTGCCGTGAATGTCACGGGAGCCTTAGTCCCAGACGCATCGGTCATATCGGTCACTGTGGTAGTCACCGTCACTTTTTCGTTACTGCCAACGCTGCCTTTGAGATTTACCGGGATTGTACCCGTATAAGTACCAGACCCGTCCGTACTCTTCGACAATGCAACAGTTTCCGGCACCGTAATCGTATACCCGGAAGTCACATCGGCAACAAGCGCCGTTGTCGCAGTCTTATCCACTTCGGCCAGAGCAGTTCCGGTATTGAGACAAATCGCCAGAAGGGCTGCCAGAACTTTCTTTGATGTCTTCATAATAATGCCCTCCTCTGCATAGCGGCATGATTCAAAGATTTAAGCCAAAGTACAGGTAAAGGTCGCGGTTCCGGTCCAGCTGCCGGGGGTGAGGGATGCAGAAACAACATAGTTACTGGTAGTGCCATTGCCCTGCATGTCAGTCCGTGACCATTTTGTCTTGGGGGTAGACGTAAATGTAGCAGCAACGCTGTTTCCTGCTGTATCTTTCATCGTAGGCGCAGTTGCCGCAACCGTTACCGTTTGATTGGCTGCTACATCTCCCTTGATGTTGACAGCAATCGTACCCGTATACGTACCGGTTCCTGTAGTCGTGCTGGTCAGCGCGATTTTTTCAGGGACAGTGACTGTATACCCAGACCCGACCTCTGCGGTAATCGCGGTAGATGCAGATTTACTCGTAGCGGCAAATGCAGGGGCTGTATTGATGCCAAGCATCATTACAAAGCTCAATGCCGCTGCTGTAAGTTTTTTCAGTTTCATGGTAAAACCTCCGTATTCAAAAGAAAAGGCGGCCAGCCTGCTTGTGAGGCCGACCGCTTTTCGGTTTTGCGCGGGATACCCCAGTTGCGCTATGGGGATTGATTATGCCAGAGCGCAGGAGAAGGTAGCAGTGCCTTCCCAAACACCAGGAGTCAGGACTGCAGACAGACCGTAGTTGTCAGTCGTGCCCTGGCCAGAAGTCTCCATACGGCTCCAGCTCTTCTTAGGAGTGCCGTTAAAGGAAGCCGTAACGTTCTTTGAACCAGAGCACTTCATGATAGGTGCAGTGGAAGTAACGGTCACGGACTGACCTTCACCGATGTCGCCCTTTACGTTGACGGGAATCGTACCAGTGTAGGTGCCACTCCCGCCTTTGTTGTTGGTCAGGGTAATGGATTCAGGGACGGTCAGGGTGTAGGACGGGGTAACAGTGGCATTAACCTTCGTGCTGCCGGAAGTTGCAGCAAAAGCGTAGGTTGCACACATAGTCGCGGCCATCGCACAAGCGAGGGCCATCGACATAGCTTTGGCGAGTTTCATCTTCAGAAACCTCCTTCGTTGATTGCGGACACAAAATCAGCCATGTGCAAGGCCATCAGCTGATTCGAGCCCTTGTCTTTTACTATTTATCTCCCTTGCGAGTTTACCAAAATGCGCTTGTCGCGCAATTCAGCCCAGTTAAGATACAACGGCCGTGACCGCAAACTCAGCGCCATTGCGCGGCTGTTGGTCATCTACACCGACAGTAGATACCGAGAACACCACAGCGTGCTCTCCTGCCCCGGTAATGTAATCCGATGCCTGCCAGGCGTATTTCTGGCCTGGGGCAATGTAATCGGATTCATAGAGCACTTCATCGTTCTCAAGAATCGTATATTTGAAGTAGACATGGTTGCTTTCCGGGTTCACCAGGTCCACGGTACTGTCAGGGCTCACATAGATGGTCGTGAATGCCGGGAATTCGATGAATCGCATCTCCTCGGAATCGGTTTTGCCGTTGTCCATCGTCCCGTCATACGCTTCGCCGTCAGCAATCACGATTTCGCTGCTTGCGGAGCTGGCATCGCTGCCGCTGCCATCAAGGGGCTTGTTCACCATTTTATAAAGGCTTGCAGTGATAAGGGCAACGAGCAGCACGAGAGCAGCAATCACCGCGATAATCAGAAGAAGAATCGGTTTTTCCTTCTCACGCACAATGCCAACGAGTTCCCCGGTTTCAAGCGGCAGGTATCCGAGAATATCACCGGAAACCTTTTCTCTCACGGAATACCGAGTATCCATATTGGCGTCTTTGAACTGCGCAAAATCGGCCCCGTTGTCATTGAACTCAACAAAGCCGTAATCGTTTGCTTTGTATTTTTTCTGGCCAGCATTGATGTAGCCGACAATCGTAATCGGCTTCCCATTAACCATCTTGGCCGGAATCGCCAACAGTGGCTTGGTCATATTTTCAAATTTGACGTTGGTTGCCGGAAAATCATCCGGAATTTCGGCAAGATAAAACTTAGTTGCCATGTTATAACCTCTTTCTTGATTGCTACTTTTTAGTGCCACTTTTAGGCTGTTGTCTTCATTATCTTTGATTCGCACAGTGAGGCAAGCAAAAAAGAGCCTCGAAACTGTAAAAATGAAATTTTTGTAGAAAGACAACAAAAAAGCCCCTGCATTGCTGCAGGAGCTCGTAAGTTAGCGCAAATTATCGTATTTACTATATTTCTTGTCTTCTTTTTCATCAGGCATGCTGAGCTGTTGGTCTCTGCCGTTTTCTTGAGGACCATCCCAGTTGTCCTTTTCGCTATCGGTCTCTTCGGAATCTTCCAAATCTTTTTTGGCTTTCGTCGTTCTGGAAGTGGACTTCTTCTTTTTGGGTTCAACGAACACATCAGACAAATCATAGGGTGAAACTGCGATTGCCGTTACCCCTTCATTCATTTCCGCCGCATGGTTCAGAATCCAAATAAGTTTTCTCCACTGCCATTCGACCATATCGGTTCCGAGCTTTGATACGATGACGGAAGCCTCAGCTTGTTTGGCCTTGACCATCGCCTGCAAGAGACACCCGTACAGATACGGGAACTGAATTTTCGAGCCGTACTTGTCGGCTGTTTCAGTACTGCAAATCATAATTGCCACAATCGTGTTCTCGTTATTGCCCGGACAGAATAGAACCTGACCGGGATACCGAAGCTGTTCTGGCAGCTTATGTAAGTACCACTCTTTTGCTTCCGGGAATCTCTTTGCAAATTTCTCAAGAGTCTTGGTATCCCAAGTCCCCTTGTCATTGCAAAAGCAGCAAATGATTCTGCGGCCCTTGATATCTCTGGGGATTGTCTCCCCTTTCATCAATGAAATTCTCATGTCAGGCATATTAGTCGAGCTCCGAACGATAATAGAGTTCAATGCCAAGACGCTCTTTTACGAGTTTCTTGATAAGTTCTGCACCATATCTCTGAACATTGATGCTCTGGCTGAAAGTCGGAACCGCAATATCGAGCCAGCTCAGCTTGCGCCTGTTGGCACCGACCAGCAGGCTCATGTCCTTTTCGAGCTGAGAATCAGCTTTCGGATACCAGAAAATGAAACCACAGTCAAAGCTGCCCTCCTCATTGAGATGAGCAGTTTCGATGTCTTTGATTTCGTTTTCGATTTCCGGAGTGCGCAGGAAAAGGCGAATCTGGGTTTCGACCTGCTTGACGCGGCATTCCACTTCATCGATTCCCCTCTCGGCTCTCGCTTTCTGAACATTGTTCAGCAGCTGCGAGATTACGCCATCCGGGTTCAGATGCTTGCGTAGCCCTTCGATTTCCTTGTCTTCAATATCGTCTGCGATGACAGTATCGACATAGGAGGTATCGACCAGCGGGCTTTCAAACAGCGGAACCGCAGCGCCAAAGCCGTTCACGGAAAGCACTTTCTGATTCGTGCTAAAGCGTTTGAGTGTAGGACAATCAAGATTGACCCATTCCTGAACAAAGCTTTTTGCGCGGGACAAGTCCGTGCAGCGGCGTGTGGTGGTTGCGGAAGAATACTCGTACCAGACGACTTCCTTCTCGTTCGCATACCGAATGCTGCCAACGGGCGGATTCTTGAGGTCCTGGCCGCGAATCAGCTGAACATAATCAATCTGATTGGCTTTCAGAAATGCTTCAAGAACCCAAGGGCTGACGGCTACCATGTAGTCCTTTCCTTCTTCGTAGTTACCTGCAGGCTTGATACTGCGCATGTCTTTTTTGTATGCCTTGAGCGGCGTGCTCATAGGAGTCCAATCATCGTCAAAAGTCTTGACAAAGGCTTTGGGTCCATTGCTTGTGTTTGCAAATTTAATTTCCGCTTTCATAAATCAGGGCAAGGAGACCCGCGACTTTAGTCGTGGGAGGAATTGCCCGTTCACATCCTTTCTATTAGATAATTTGTTGCAGGCTCTAATAGCCGCAATTTTTTAAATGTTACACCTTTGGAAATACGCGTGCCGTCTAGCTTTTTGAGGGTAAAACTTCCCGATGCACGACGACCGGAAACGAAGCACTCTTGTCCTTCTTGTTGTTCAGGGCCGGGATGTTGCCTGCCGTTTTTAATGCCATCAGAACCAGATACCAAACTGAGGTTCAGCGTCATCCAGCAGCCAATTCTTCCAGTCACGGCAAGTCATCTTGCCAAAGACTTCATGATTTCGCAGAATGTAGCACAAAAGCTGCGATTTCTGCGTTGTGCTCATGCCGTCAATAACATGTTGACGGTCATTTTTCCTGCCCCAAAAATCCACAGAGTTGCCAAGAGAATTGAGGTTTTTGAGAATGTATTGTTGCGTATCGTTGTCGGAATCCTCTTTATCGCAGATATACTCTATCATAAAGGGATAAAACTTTTGAACCGCTTCCTGAATGGTAGCTGCCGTAGTTACGCCATGCGATACTGCCCAGCCACATTCCATGCCAGTCATTGGCAATGGAAACATGACATACATCTCATATCCATCAATCTCAATTTGACGATAATAAATACGATAAGGAGCGTTTTCGTTACAAAATACATTCCATTTCATCAAATTATGTGCGCAGGGTACACCGTCTATAGTCGCTTGCGACTTAGGCGGTGAGGAATGCGCTAACCAAGAGGCAATTTGAAGTGTACTCAGTTAGCACAAATACCCTGCTACTCCTTTCTTTAAATGATTAAGATATTTTTTCCCATGCAGAATGCATGGAATCTGTCGTCTTTACGATTTTAAGCTTTTTAAGGCTTGCAGATTTTTGACCATTTTTTGCAGGTACTTTGAACTCTACATTTACGGCACCCTTTTTATTGGTAAGGAGGCAAGAGCCTCCATGTCGCCGTCCGTATCCCACTTGATATTCTTGATAAGCATAGCTCACACCTCCGTGTTGCTTTCAGAAATAGCGCCGTCAATACTGGCAGCTTCAACGAGTCCACGAATGTATGTTTCTACCTTTTTGCCATAAGCCACATTGTCTAGATAATTCTCTACAACGCGAGCCGCATGTGCGCACCTGATTCGTTCATCATGGTCAAACTCTGTGCCGCCAAAGGGAATGAAGAAACAAAGCTCATGACCATCCTTATCTGTATTTTGGCCAACCAAAATTCTGAGGTCGGGGCAGTTCGAACAATGTTCCGTCTTGTTAAGTGAGGCATGGATATCATTCCACATTATCTGTGCCAGACACGGCAAGGCAGCGCCGAATAGGTTCATGATGATTTCGTCTGGAATCTCACAGTTGAGATTAGAGAAAATCTCCGATACCCAGTCCTTATCGTAGAGTACATCCAACAGCAAACCGCAGTGGCCGTTCAGGGTGACAACACGTTCTGAAACACCACTATCGGTGTTCAGCGCACCATAAACAGCCGCCACGAACCGAGGAAGGTCCGATTTGGTCCGATACGTTAGGGCAGTATCTCCGGGAAGAGAAACAGCACCGTTATTGTCGGTCCAGTAGAAAATGTTTTCGATGTTGTTGAGATTCATAATATTGAACATGGTATTTACCTCCTGTAATTTTTGATGCAAAAAGGCGGGCCTCCCGGTATGGGAAGTCCGCCTTCAAGCGAAATTATGAATTGTACGAACGCAAAACGCGCCTAGTAGATGGTATCTATCGTACAATTTTTATAATATCCTGTTCGCACATCTGCGCAAGTGCGGTAACTCAAAGAGTTTCGAAGAAGGCGTTTGCCAAATCCTCATCGGACAGGTTATTCAGGTATTCTTCGAGCACGCATTCGGCTTCCGACATATTTACGGGATAGCCGAGAAATTCTTCTACCGCCTCAGAGCCGCGAGCAAGCAGCGCATCAACGAGAATTTCGGTGCGGCATTCACGAATGGTCCGGTTCAGGTCTTTATCGGTGGTAGTACACCAGTAGTCCCCGTCGATATCACCGTGAGCTTCGATGGAATACAGAGCATCCAAAGCATTGTCAATATCATCGTCGTATTCATCGAGGATATCATCAATGCAGTGAACCTGATGCCAGTGTTCGCCGTCATCCAGCGAAACAAGGCGTTCAGAAATATCATCATTATCAGAAGGAGTCCCGGAAGCCTCAATGTCGAACACTTCACGGCTCTTTTGATTCACGCGGCATTGTGAAGCGAACGAAGCGCCGGACGAAAAGTTCGTTGCAAATTTCGCAACAATCACATCCGGTTCAGGGTCTTTGAGTGCTTCCTGGTATTCCGGCAATCCGCGATAGGCAACCCGCTTGGAGGTCCCATCTGGTTCCAGTTCATACACAGCTGAAATCACGTGCCCTTCATTGGCGAAATTCACGATTGCCCGGCACAGATTCAGCATCACGAAATGCTTATCGTTTAGGTCATGGGAGTCTCTGTCCGCCTGAACGGTAACGAGCTTGGACGAGCCGGTCATAGTCGAGATACGGTACAGATAATCGATGTTTTGCAGCTGATACATAGAGTCATTCTCCTTTTTGCTTATCAGAGGTGGTTGCGATTTTTTCTTCGGTTTGCTTCTGCCTTTTAGCCTGTACTGCCATGCCAGCCTTATAGGCAGCATAGATGGTGAAAACCATATACAACGTCATGACGTCATCCACCTGCCGGACCTGAATCTCACCGTAGGTGAGGATTTCCAGAAGCTTCCAGATGGTGGTGGAGCACATAACGAGCAGACACATGATAAATTTCCAGTCCATAAAATTCCTTTCGTTTTCAATCAGTCGTCATAGAACAGCCCCGGAATGATGATGTAGTCCTCAGCATGAGCTTCGATGTCTTTCAGCTGAAAACCGTTTGGGAAACACTTCCAGGAGTCGCCGTCATAAAACAGCTCACCGCATTCCGGGTTTGGATGGTTGTCGAACAGTTCAGCGGCGTAGCGAAGAAGATAAGATTCGTTGGAATCCATTTCAATGGAGCGCAGGCAGGTATACATCGGCTTGGTGATGTCGATGCCTTCTGCTTTATGCTTCTGCAATGCTGCACTGAACTCAGCCATTGCCATGCACTGCGTGCGTTCCTTCATGGTTTTCGCCCATTCAATGAGTTTTTGCGGTTCGCGAAGACCCAGAATAACATCCTTGTCTTCGATGTTTCCTGCAATCTCGGATGTTGGGTAAATATTGAGGAGAGGGTCGTCGAAAGATGTCAGACGAGACGCAAAGTTCTGAAGAAAAGTCTCAGGATTGTAGGGATTTTGCCCCATACACTTGTTCACGGTATCGATGTCGGTCTTGATTAGGCAGGTTGCGTTAAACATACAATTTTTCCTTTCTCTTGATTGATATTTGTTTTTTCGGAAATGGTTGACAGAAAGCTGTCGGCACTCCTTTCTTGCAAATAAAAAAGCAGGCCCACCGAATTGGTGAGTCTGCTAATTTAGCTGCAGAATATGAATTGTACGCATTGGGCCAAAAGGCTGTTATCTATCGTACAACTATTATTGTACTTGTTCCGCAAGGCGCTGCAACAAGAAAAGCCCTAATTAGATTCGGAATCGTCAAACACGCCGAGCAGCTGCTCCACGCTCGGAGCCAACAGATAATATCTGCAGCCATCCTGCTCAATCACGAAAACAATATCCCCAGACCCGGTTCGGGCAGTGCTGTTGTATTTGGCTTCAATGCCGGATGGCAGAACCACAGATTCATCGAGAGGCTTGGATTCCTTGATAGCGGCCGAGCTTGTGATAAATACCCTGCCCTGATTCGTTTCGATTTTGGCAAGAGCGTTATCCACTTCAATCATCGAATTGTTCTTAACTGGAACGCCAAAGATTGTGATGGTCGGTGCGACATCACAAAGAACCGCTCCATCCAAAAGCTGTTGTATCACTTTGGTTTGCTGCTGTTCTTCATTCACCTTGACAAGTGCCGTGACGACAAGGCTGGTATCCTCATTGATGTTCCTTGTTCCGGATATCAAGGCGGAATCATTTATCAGAAGAAAGTTGACGCCTTCTTCCTTGTGCCCATTCACAAGAGTCATATGATAGGCCCCAACGCAGGCCGTATGGTCTTGCGTCTGATACGATACCAGGCTCCTTTCACCGATGCTCTGTATCGGAATGCAGACCGTTGTATCATCCAAAGAGAGCGGCACACAGGAATTGAGAGTCAATTTGAGTCTTTCTTTGCTTGCAACAAAATTCATGTGCGGGTCACTTGCATCAAATGGAGTAATTTCTGCCGTTTCCGGCGTTGCTGGCAATAAATGAGATACAAACTCTGCAAATTCAGCCGTTTCCGGCGTCTGCTGTACCTTCTCCGCCAACTTTTCGTGCATTCTTTGAGCGTCCCTGAACGCCCAGATGCTTGTGACAAAAATCAGCAGCATCGCCGCAATCATCAGCCCTTCAAGCTTTTCTCCGTTGTTTTTCATGGTTCTCCTCACCCGATTCCCCGCAAAAAATACTGATTCAGTTTCTAATGATACGAGCATCGCAAGAACTGGCAAGCAAAGTGCCAACACAAAAGCCACCCCCCGAAACGGGCAGATGGCTCAGTGAAAGATTGGTTCAGAACGTATTAACCCTGGAAGAATCCCTGCAGCGCTGTCCTGTGCATCCGCTGCTGCCTGGCTGACGACTGCAAACAACGCCACATTGACTCCCACGGAAGGAATCACGAGCCGCCCATACATATTCGGTCTTCTCGCCATCTCTTCCAGAACCGCGTCATTCGACACCGATGCCGTAATGGACTTCTCTTTGATGTTTGCGTTGCAGAGAGACGCGAGTCGTTTTGCTTCCCCCGCTACATTCTCATTTGAGAACGAAGCAATCGCGATTTGGGTATCGGCTCTCGTTAGAGTGGAAGCAGCCGCTGCGTTCAACGTTGGTTGTTCTTGTGCTGCCTGTACCGCTTCCGCATGAGTTGTCAGGATTCTTGCCGTGCTATCCAGCTGCCGGATTTCGAATTCCGTTTGCTTCAGCCCCAAAAAATTGAGGATTGCGAAAATAAATATCAGGAAATACCCGACTTTTATAAAATATGGCTTCAATGCGTTTATCCCTCTACCGTTGATTTTTTAGTTTCGTATCACTGTTCTTAATCATACGCAATTCGCACAGCTTGGCAACAAAAAATGCCCACCCAAAATGGGCAGGCGATAAGGCAAATTAACTATTTGGTTTTCATGATGCAAAGGCCGATATATTTTCTGCCATTGGGTGCCGTATACGGTTCAATCCCAACCTCAACATCCTGTGTGCCGGTTCTCTCTTTGTTCTGAATCGTGGCTTCGACGGTTTTCCCGGAGAGAAGAGTCTTGGCAATATCGGCATCAACATCAAGCTCATTGCCATACAGCTTCGATTCCTTCCAGAGCGCCGCGCCGCAAGACTTGTTCGTGCAGGTGAAGGCTTTTGCCGTCTCTGCCACAGGCTTTCCGCAGAACGGACATTTTCCGACTTTGCTTCCAAACGATACAGGAGCGCCGTCAAATTCGATGTGATAAGCTAGTCGGTCTCCGGAAAAGTCGCATGTTAGAATGCAGTCGTATTTCTTGCCGGTCTTGGCGCTTATGCATCCTTTGAGCGGAGCTTTGCCTTTTGTGAGCAGAGCCTTTGCTGTTGTTTTGGTCATTTCTTTGCCGAGCGCTTCAAGGAACTTGTTCTTCTTCCAGATTGTGACCGGGCATCGTTTCCCATCAGAGTCTTTCCCGGTACATGCATAGGCAAGCTTTGTTTCCACAACATCCTTGCCGCATTTTGGGCACTTGCAGAGAACTGGATACTTGCTGCTGGCTCCCTGTGCAGCTGCAATCGTCACATCCTTTGACATGATGCTCTCAAGGGTCTGTTTGGTGTACTCCAAAACCTGAACGCGGGTCAGGTTTCCGTCCTTGATGGAGTGCAACTGCTTGGAGAGATTGACGGTCACGGGAACGTCCAAAACAATGCCGAGCTTATCCATGATATCGACCAGCTGGAATCCTGCAGGTTCACCGTAATACACGCCCTTTTTGAGGGAAATGTACTGGCTCTTGACGCATCGGTCTACCGTGTCGGCGCGAGTTGCTTCGGTGCAGATGGTAGCGTCAGAAAGAATCTCTTTCCATTCAGCGTCCGTGTACTCGGTATCTTCTTTCTCTGCACCGCGCATCGGGGCGACCATCCAGTTATTGAGAGCCTCGACCGTATACCGTTTCGGAGGTGTTGTCATCTTCCCGACCAGCTGGAAATTGATGTTTACCGCATCACCCTTGTTGAGCTTCGGGAGCATCTTGTCGCCATTTGACGGTTTCTCAAATTTCCGCCATCCGGGAGTGACTTGCACATCGCCTTTCAGCGTGAAATCTTCATCGTAGCAATGAATGACAATCGTGGTCCGGTCCACGGTGCAATCCTCCGCACAGAAGACGGCACAAAATCGATTCAAGATACATTCAAAAACCGTTTTCTGTGCTCCTGCCAATGCTCCAGGCCATTTACCGGTCGGGGTGATAGCAGAGTGAGCCTCGATTTTACTGTCGTCATAAATCGATTTAAGGCCCGGCTTATTGACAAGGCCCGTAATTCCGTTCTGCGCTAAACCTTTGATGGCTGCGTCCACCTTGACGGTTTCATTCGTGGCAAGGTAGCTGCTGTTAGTACGCGGGTAGGTGACGAATCCGCCTTCATAGAGTGCCTGCGTTGCGGCGAGAACATCTGCCGGAGACAGGGTCTTATCGGCCTTACAGGCGAAGCTCTGCAAGTCGCTCATCGAGAAGAGCTTACCTGGATTGACAGTCTTGCGTTCGGTCTTGACGCTCGTCACGGTTGCGCCCGCCTGGTTGAAGGCATCCGCCAACGCCTGAGCTTCGGCTTCATGGCCTTCCTCGAACGTCCGTTTACTGGTCAGTTCAATGTCCTCACTGTTCGTCTTCTCCTTGCTGGACACGGCGGAGTACGGTTTCGGAACAAAATCCCGAATTGCCTTCTCGCGTTCGATGACATGGGCAACAATCGGGCAGACGCAGCGTCCGATGCGGATAAAAGTGCCTGCCTTGACGGACACATACCGAGTCAGCTCAATTCCCAAGAGCCAGTCCATCTCGCTGCGGGTCTCTGCGGAGGAGGAAAAATCCGCATACCCGTCATTGGGTTTTGCCGTCTCAAACGCCTGCTTGACGGTCTTATTGGTCGTATCAGGCAGCCAAAGTCGATAGATAGGTTTCGGCTTTTTGAGGCCGTAATGGATGATTTCATCAACCAACCGCTGACCTTCCCGGTCAGGGTCTCCGGCATTATAAATCTTATCAACGTCTGTGCGGTTCATCAGGCTATTGATAGTTCGAATCAGGCCCTTGACATTGTCCTTCCCCTCGAACTTAAAATTCCAGTTGTCGGGAAAGAACGGAAGCCGTTCCATCGTCCAGGAATGTTTTTTCCCCGGCTCATAATCCGGAAAATACGCATCCAGGTCAATGAGTTCGTACAGATGTCCAACGGAGGAAGCCACGATATAATTCTGGCTTTCCAGCCATGTATTCCGGTCTTTTCCCTGCCGTGTGAACTGTTCGTTCCTCCACCAGGTGAGTCCCGACGCAATGCTGCGTCCAAGCGAAGGCTTCTCAGCGATAACCAGTGTCTTTGCCATTGTCGTCCTCTCTAGTCTAAGCCATTGATGACTGTCTCATACCGGCTGACATCCTGTATTGGCCGCCCGTGCAGCTTATGATATACGCCAGCAAAACTTCCCGCAACAGCGAAAATAGGTTTCCGTTCTCCGGCAACAGATGGTTCAGATAGCTTAACGGTACTTTTCCTGAATCTCTTCCTGCGTTGCCAGGCGCGGTTCACGGGACTTCGAAATGACGAACGGCGTGCAGTATTCGTTCAGCCAATTGATATCACCCCGGTCAATTTGGCTGAAAATCTGGCAAAGGACATTGACATGAACCCCGGCCCTGGCAGCAGCTCTCAGGAGGTCGCGGCGGCCGTTGAAGATATCGTGGCGGCACTGGTCATAGAAGACAAACACCATCCGCCGATTGTTCTGGTACTCGTCATCGTCCTCATTGCCGAGATACATGCGGGACTCCCCGTTATTGGCGATATCGACGGCCTTTCCGATTGCTTCCCCTGCGCCATCCTGCAGTGCAAAGAGGAGCTTGCCGTGAGGTTTGCTGCCATAGGTGTCCGAAACCATCCGGCAGATACGCTCAAACTCCCGGTCAAAGCCGATGTAAATGACGACGTTGTTCACGTCGCGAAGCGTCTCAACCACTTCCCTGGCAGCCCAGCGAGTCTTACCGGCTCCGGGCCGTCCTGCAATCACGGAAATACGAGTATCAGTGTCCATAGCTTTTACTCCTTGTCACTCAGTTTCAGTCGAGTCATCCTGGATTTTGACTTCTTCGACTTTGGATTCGGGCTCATCGTCCTCGTCATCCTCATCATTGTCATCGTCTTTGGCGGCAGCAGCTGCTTCCGCTTCAGCCAAGCGTTCCTCGGATTCATCCATCTTGCGAACAAGCTCATCGAAGGTCAACTTGTGGTCTTCTTCCTGTGGTTCAGAAGGCTTTGTAGGCTCTTCGGGTTCTTCCGGCTCTTCGGGGTCCTCAGGGCCTTCTTCATCGGGTTCAATTTTCACAATCACGTGGTCGCTGAAAGCCACATAAGCAACAGCAGCAACCGTCACAGCACCAATCACGGCAAGAATATTTTTCAGCATGATAAAAACCGCCTTTCAGGTTTGTGGGTATTCACGATACTTCACAGTGTACGGGATTCGCAATGGAATACAAGTATCTGCCAAAAGATTTAGCAACCAGGCTCACCGAGGTTACTGCAGACGTTCTGAACGATGCATTGGTGGGCGGGGTGTGAGGGTTCCGGCGAACGTGCAGGCAAGGGGCAAGCTGTTGATTCAGCCCTTTTCGTTCTCCTCGAACCGTTTCCTGCGCCGTTCCGTGCAGCGTTTGAGTTCCGCCAAGGAGACGACCTTCACGAGGATTCTCTGAGAGGTCGGGAAGTTTCGCATCACACCGATGCCTTTCAGAATACGCCAGTAATCGTCCGGCGTAATTTGCTGTATGGCGTAAATCGGAGCTTTGGTCAATTCCATGACATAGTTTCCGACCATGATTCGAATTCGTTCGCGTTCTTCCAGCTGAATCAACGAAACATCCTTGTCCACCATCACGCGCACAACAGCGAGCGGGGTGAATTTCGGATGCAGGTTTCCGTTCATGTCAGGTTCGGGAGAAAGGATGTTTGCAACGTAATCGAGGAACCGCCATGAAGTGACCCGGTCTCCGTCGAAAATCGGAGCAATCATCTCCGTTTCCGGGATGAACTCAGTGCTAAGGATTTTGGTGCCAGCCGGAAGGTCTTTGAGCAGAGATTCCGAGAGTTCCTGTTTCATCAAGTCGGCCTTTTCATCGGTCAGGTCATCGGCGTTCGGGCTGATGACATAGTCGTAATGAACTTCGCGGCCATTGAGCAGAGCCGTAACGCGAAGATAGAGTTTATCAAACTGGATATTGAAGTTTTTTCGTGGTTCCATCACTAAGTGCCTTTCTAAATTTGCATTGCACAAACAATATACCAGAATTTTTTGCAACAAATTTGCATTTCCCTGCGGTTATTGTAGTTGCATTTGTATCATTGTATTTTGTTGTTTTTCCGTCTTTAGAGCTTGCTATTCCTTGCATCACATGAGCTTGTTTGCCAACAAGAAATACACTTCCTGGATAGTTGCGATTCAAGTTTCTATATGCAGGATGATGTTCTTTTACCTTGAGTTTGTAAACATCATCTGGATAGTTTTGACGAAACTCTTCCAAGCTGTCGGTAGTCTGCTTAATGGCTTTGTGGCGATTCGTTGCCACTGCTTTGCCATTGAGCGTGTACACGCGGCTCATGTTCGCTTTGTGAAGCACTCTCCTATCATGGCGGCGGAACTGCTTCAGCTCATACGGTACATGATTGTTGATATTGCTATCACAAACATTGCTCGGCAAGACGGAGCAAGCAATACAGTAAGCGTCGAGCCAATGGTCTTTACTTACACCGTGCGCTGCACGATAGTCATGGGTGCTCTTTCCTGCTGTCACAAAAAAGTGCTTTGGAAACAGCACACTCAATTTATTCGTCAGTGCCGGAATGATTTGATTCAACACACTCAAAGCACCGTACTTTTTGTTAAGTCCAGTTTTCTCTTCAGCAAGCTTTTCTTGCCAGGCGACATCTTTATGAACGAGGTTATGATGCTCCGCGCATAGACCAACAATATTGGCGATGGTGTTGCTGCCATTTTCGGATTTTGGCACTACATGATGATAATGGTCAATCGGCTTTTTGCAAAATAGGCAGTGATGTTCTTGCATTTCAGAGACGGCACTTTCAAGGCTTTCTTTTTTGTAGAGAGGTCCCTGCTGATACTGCCACTTCTGAATATCGGGATTATCAAGCCTCATGAACGCAAATTTGTTGACTTCAAGCACTACATCGCTGATGGGAAGAAGCTTTTGAACCTTCTTAACCAAATTGACGTGAGTTTGCAACAACTGATTTGCAGTAGGTGTAAGCCAACCTTCTGGTCTTTCGCGGTTTGTGTACTTTGCTTCTTTGTTTTTGATACCGATGCAAAGTACATCTTTCTCGCAACCCGGAAGGTGGCGCTTGATGATGCCGATTTCTTTTGCACGTTTGCTAACACTGCCATTTTGAGTAGTGGTTTGCTTAACGCACTTTTTAGAAATAGTGCCATTTGCTTTAGCTCTCCGCTGACGGCGGTGACGTCTGCCATTTGTGCGTCTTGCGCGGCGGGCTCTTTTGCGGTCTTGCATCAACTTCGGAATCTCTTTATTGCGGCTTTTCAGATGTGCCGTAAAGACTGCCGTTCCATCTGCTTTAACGACGGCAACGCCAATATTGGTTCTGCCGGGGTCAATGCCTAAATAGAGAGGCTGTACCGCATCGTTAGTTTTATAAAGTAGCTGGATGGTAAACGGATTACTTTGTACGACTCGCGCTTTTTGCTCTTTAAGCAGATGGCGCACATGTCCGCCGCGAGTCGTAGGCATCAAAGGTTTACCGTCTTTGTTGAGCACATAAACAGTGGACATATACGTCACCTTCTTTGCGATAAGTCTCCCCTGCCGAAACAGGAGGTTGTGTTTCCCTTGGCTAGATGACGCCTTCGCATGGTTGCAGGCTGGGAAAACCGTACAAGTGCAGCTCGTCATCTTGATGTACAAAAGTACATCTGCCTGTGATACTGAAGGAGCTTAGTGAAATGGGGTCATTCCACTAAAATTCTTCAATACCCATGAGTTTAGCAACCATCACGATGACGCTCAGGAGCATCACGGGTGCGGATGCAAGGATAACGGCGAATGCCACACACTGGATGACCTGCAAGGCGAACCAGGTAGGAAAGATATTGTCCCGGAACAGACAGAATGCAAGGACCACAAGGCCAATGCAGAACCACGAGCCCTGGATGTCGTACCGGCTCGGGCAGGAATGATATGCTATCTGGCTCATAACGATTGCGAGTATCCAGATGGCAGGATGCTTGAAGCAGTCATTGCCAAGACTCGACCAGAACCCAAGAAGCAGCTGGCTCATGGTGCAAATCTGAACCATGCCGAGAATTCCCGGTGCAATGCCGATGAGGGTCTGTTGGATGCAGCGGAACGGATAAAGGCCGCGTGGCGTGTAGTTCACATAGCCGAGAACTTCGTCATCCTGTTTCTGGAAAATCTTGTAGAGCTTCACGCCGTCGATTCGAGCACCGGTGAAGATGGAAACCAGGAGATGGGAGAGCTCATGGTGGATAACACCGATTGCCGTAATGCGGGTATCGTAGAACCTTGCCGTCTTTGTGCCGAAAGCTTTCATGACAAGCCAGAGACTCAAGTTCCGGCCAAGCCATTCGATAGCAAGAATCACCACAATGGTTAAGACAAGGCATTGTCCCTGCCAGGCATCGAGATGTTCAAGAATCATGCTGCTGCTCACACAATCACCTTCCTCACGCTTTGGTACGTACAGGTCCCAAGCCGCTTCAAGCAGCAAAATTTCGGAACCTGCCACGGTGGGAAGCTGGCAGATGCGATACGGCAAAGGCAGGCATATTGGCAGGCTTGATGGCTTGTCCTGCAGATGCACAGGTATCGATATTGCTTCATGTCCAGACCCTCCTGCTATGATTTAATTCTGACCTATCTCCGGGCAAGCCCGGGAGGTTCTGGAAGCGGCTGTGCAAAAAGCGTTACTTCGATTGCTCGTTTCAGGCTTTAAGCATCGGCATCGCTAGAGCCAGAACCGTGAATCAAGCTCCCCTTTGGGAACATTAGCGATTCACTTCGTCTGTTTAGACGGGACCGTGGTCAACAGGCCCCTAAAAATCTTAGATACCAGAATTACAGACTTTTTGTCCGCTGGTTTTTATATCGGAAATGCACTTATCATGTGCTTTTTTGAAAGTTTCGTATTTCGAAATGCAAATATCTTGGTTAATTGTCTTGAAATCGTCATTGTGGCAAAGAAGCAAAAAAGCAGAATAAATATCGCGTTGTACTTTTGTACCGTCCTCGAATTTGTGCCACCGCTGACTCAATTTCTTTTTGTTATAGCTGTTGCTTTTATGGTCGTATTGGCTTGCGCGATACATATTATCAACTACATGGAAGTGATTTTCGCTAAACTTTGAATGAAGTTGTGCATAAAGATGCCCTGGACAACGGTGAAGAATCGAATGTCCAAAACGCTTTCTGCGCTTTTGCTTTTTTCCTTGTTCAGGAACAGAAGGTTTCGCTTTCTTCTGAAGCGCTTTTACATTGCTTCTTTCGATAGTTATATCATCGCCCATGGCTCGAATCCTATTTGCCAATTCGTTATTGGCATACTTGCGACTCAAGGCATTTTTTCGGCGAAGCTCTTTTAAGCAAGCTTCTTTTATCCTATATTGCTTTGATTTCTTCCAAGGCTTGTGAACGCCCTTTTTGACTGTACCGTCTTCATTGTAACGGTCTTTGTTGTTTGCTCTTCTGCTGCGGTCAAGCGCTCTTAGAAAAAGCCGCTCTTTGCGCTCATGCCTTTTTGTTGATTTTCCGTTCCGTTCGGCAAGGTTCTCCAAGATTACAGAAGTTTCCGATACAGCCGCAACGCTTTGAGGGCCAAGGTCTACGCCAACAAGTCCCTTACCACAAGGGTGCTTTAAGCAGCCCGACTTTGTGTATTTAGGAATCGGGTCCCCTTCAACGGTGATGTGAGCGTAGACCCTCAATTTGCCGCGAATCGTCACGCATTTGAGAGCAACGAAACAGGGTCTATATGTATTTTGTGGAATGCCGGTTTTCGAAAAAATGGCAACAGCCTTTTTCTCGGTTTCAAGGTCAGAAACAAACGCCTCAATGCAAGCCAGTTCGTTCTTTGCAAACGAATCATTCTTCTTGACTATCAACGCAAAGTCATCGATAGCGCCCATCTTGCATCGTGGAACGCCATCAACAAATGATAGTGTAATTCCACGCTCAATTTGTTTGGCTCGAATCAGGGGAAGTTCTCCACGCTTTGCGTAGTTGAGGTGCTTACCGCTTTTATACAAAACTGATTGAACAGCTGCCCAAACGTTTTCGGTTTCGGATAGCAAAAATACAGCTTTTATTTTGCCGCCTTTCGAAATTTCCGCCATATCGTGGCGCAAATCTTCCATTGTCAGCTTATATTGTGCTTGAAGCCTTTCGAGCACATCAGCAGCATCTTTAACCTTTTCCTTAGCTTCGTGATATTTCGGAGTACCTTTATCCAAAGAAGAAAGCACAGAACTTGCATTATGATACTGCTTTAGGGCTTCTCGGTATGCTTTTGTACGAAACAATTGAGATACTCGCTTTTGCGCAATGTTCGTAAGGTGATTTCCATAAACTCTTAAATCATTTGCAATATGAAACAGCTTGCGCTTATCATCTTCCTTGATTTGTGCTTCCAGAGCCAAAACATGCCGACTTGCCGCAGCACGATGCTTTTTGCGTTCGTCCTCATAAGGAGTTCTGATATGCTTTTTGCGAGTCGCCATGTTTTCACCACCTAGTTTTTTGTTCTTCTATATGTTTTTTCACCGTTTCAGCACTAATCTGGCCAGCAGAAGCAATGTAATATCCACGGTTCCATTTAGGGCTTTCAACTTCACCACGCTCGATAGCGCGGATGCCGCACCATTCGGCACGATAAGTGATGCTCTCAATCAACTCAATTATACCATGAGCCGAACATGCCCTCAATGCGAAGGGCGAATTGTTAGCACTTTAGACACAAATACAAGGAGCAAGGAATTCAGGCGGCCAAAGCCCAATGAGCAGCTACGCAAGCTAAGGCACGGAATGTGGAGGGATGAGAAACAAGCAGCTACGCGAATGCCAGGGGGCAAAGAAGCACCAGCCCAAAAGCAAGGCAGCTACGCTCCAGACGGCAGTGGACACAACTCGCAACAACCCGCAACGGCCGCCAAATTGCAGCTAAGGAATAGTGGGTTTCCTAAGGCAAAGCTATGACAAAGCCAATCCCAAGGAACTCAAAGCTAATCCTAAGCAATTCTAAGCTAACTCTAAGCCAATCCTTCTCAGCTCAAATCTAGTAGTCCCTCTTACTTATCAATGCCCTTTATATATAATATATAGAGCTCTACTAAGGGGACGCGAACAAAAGCCTGAAAAACATTGCCAACTCGTTTGACATTCTTGGGCAGGGTCCGTTTTTCAGGAGAAATCGGGCTCCTGGACTCCTATTACCAGTCCAGCCGACTATAAATTTTTAAGTCGGAAAAGCCGTCATGGCCGCCACGTGGGCCACTTCATCCGTCCGCAGTTAAACTGTCAGCCCCAAAAGGGTGGGATTTGTGTCAGATTCCTTTAGATTTCGTTCTCACTCGCAAGCGGGCGTGTCCTCCGAAAGGGTACACTTATCCTGAGATTTTGAAATAACAGCATGAACGCGAAAATATTGTAGCGTTTGCCAGCATTTGTGGTCCGTGAAATCCTCTACCAGCATCCCGGCATTGCGAGCGTGACTCCTGAGCCGCAGCCTGTTCGGGAATTCTGTTCTCACTCATAAATGGGCGTGTCCTTCTCGAACGTGTGAGTCTAAATTTTGCCTCACCGGGACTGTCAATAGTGAATTAAACTTTGCACAAAAGGAAGAGATTCGCTTCAAATCCTGCACATCAACCCGGCAAACTTGTGTTCTCGCTCATGAATGAGTGTGTCCGTTTGCCGACCAGAGATACAGGTTCAATTAGAAATGACTTCCAGCATTTAGCCTTTAAGGTTCGATTCGCGCAAAAGAGATAGTATCAAATTGTGAAGGTACTAAAAAGGTTCAGGTTGCGGCTTGCTGCGCTCGACCATAGTCAAAGTGCCTTTGAACTTTGCCAACGCCATCCCAGAGCTGACTTATCGCAGAGCAGCAGCTGGTCGCGTAGTTGTTCAACGCATCCTTGACGGAGTGCCAACCTTTGTGGAATTTAGGTTCAAAGCACAGCTGATTGTACGCATCACTGAATGGAGCAAAAGGTACATTGTCGTCTGGCTTGTTGTCATCCTTAGAAGAGTTCTTCTTCTCAGTAGTGACGGTCTCGGTACTGTCAGCAGCCTTGGCGGTCGCAACCGTCTCAGCAGTTTCATTAGCTTCCTGCGGCTTTGCCGTTTCCAGCTCGTCAGCCGTCTGTGGTTCGGGAGTCTCCACGATAACCTCGACACGACCAATGAGCTTATTAACCGCCTTGTCAATGAGCATAAGGTCTTCTTCAGACACAGAATCAAAAGTCCGGTTCAGAGCGTTGAACACCGTGTTCCGGTTAACGCCCATCAGTTCAGCAACTTTCTGCTTCTGATATCCCATCTCAACGAGTCGCTGAGCTGTCAGGTTCTTGACGCGGAATGCCTGCTGTTCCTTCTCCACGATATCAAGACCACGCACTTTAGCCTGCTCATATACAGTGGGAACCGAGATTTTCAGTTCCTTTGCAATGGCACGAACGGACATTCCGGAAGCATAGAGTTCCGGGATACGGTCATAGATGACCATGCGCTGTTTCCGGCGTTCCTGAGCCTCGTACTTCTGACGATGGTTCCGGATGCGGAGGTCGGGAATGATGCCGTGGTTGATGAGAACACCGAGCATGTAACGGTCAGCCTTGGAGCTTGCAATCGGAGGCGGGATTTCGCCTTTTTCGTAACGCTTTGGCTTAGATTCGCTTTCGTTCTTCTTCCCTTCCGCCTTAGCTTTGGGATTCTTGAGAGCACTTGCGGGAATGCCGGAGAGTGCTTCAATTGTCGAGTTCTTGCAAGGGTATTTGCAGGTGGAAACGAGATGCGCAACTTCCTTGTCAGAAAGTGGCTGAGAAAAAGTGCGGTTGATGAGCTGTGCCTTATCCATATCCGGATGACCGCCACGGTCATAGCAGGTGGAAAGTACAGCCAAGAGGGTGTTGTGGCGGTTTCCTTCGCCACACGGATTTGCCTGAAGGTAACGAAGCGCCAGCTCAAAGCGGCAGACGAAGTTTGCTTTCCGTTCTTCCTTCTTCTTGTAATTGTTCAGAACGTCAAGAAGATGCGGATAGCGCATGCACATTGCCGCGAAGCGCTTTTTAGCCCAGTCAAGGATTTCGTCCTCAGTCTTGTTGAAATTCGCGTCAGACGGAGCAACTTTCTCATCAGCAAACCGATAAGGAACCTTATACTGGTCGGCGAGCTTCAGCAGGTTGAAGGGCTTTCCTTCAGGGACCCGAATACAATGGCAGCAGCGTTTTGCCTTGGTGTTGTAAGTACCAGGCAGACGAGCAACGCGATTGGTTTCATGAACCGCCTTATCCAGCTCAACATTTGCCGTGAACTGGGCCTTTTCAATCAACTCATTCAGCTTGAGAGAAATTGCTCTATGTACGCCGCTGTAGGCCAAGCCGTAAGAGAGATTGTTTGGGTTGCAGGGCTCAAGAAACACAAACAAGCCAACACCACGGCCGCTGTTAGAAACTGCACAGTCCGGAATCTCATGATGATTCACGGCATCCAGTACAAGTTCACCGATGCGGTCGCTGATGTCAGCTGGTGCGTTTTCGCCGTGGCAATCAATGTCAAAGAACAGAGCGCGCAGCTTTTCGACATCCGCCTTACGACGGATACCTTTTCCGCGCAGAGATTTCTGAGGATGGAACGTATTGATGGAGAAGTAGATGTTGGTAGAGGTATCCCAATAAGTCGGGGTCCCATATTTCGGGCTGACTTTATCAAAGATGCGCTCACGAACACCTGCTTCCAGAGACTCAGAATTGATTTGGGCAACGGTCTTCATTTTCTCTTCGCCATTTGTCCGAACCAAAAACTGAGTCACGCCATCAGCGTTCACATCGCTCAGCAGCTTTACAAATGCGTCATCAAGGGCAGTGCAGCCAAGTGCCTGTCCGAAGATGGTATTCGTTTTCGTAAAGCTGTTATTCAACATTGATGTGTCCTTCTGATTTTGTATTCAGGTGTTGGGATTTTGACCCATACTTTCATTGTCTGCAATTCGCACACCTTCGCCAGGCATCAAACGGTAGAATTGATGCCGGCTTCGAAAGAATGTTTTGTATATATTGCACAAAACAAATCTGGAACAAAATCCAGCAACGATTGGAGCACTCCAAAGATATGTCCAAAAAGCAGTCAGCACTTTAGATTCAGCTGAACACATGTACAAAAAATGCCCCTGACCGAAAATATCGGTCAAGGGTTCTGTTTTTTAGCTCTCAGATGGAACAAAAACAACGAAATAATCGTCTTTATATCCTTGTGTCCAGCCAGAAAGCTGGTTCATAAATTCAATACAGGGCCCACTTTGAGAGCGTCGCAAAAGGATAGCATCAAAGTCAAATTGATTCAAACAGTCTTCCATGCCAGTGTCGGTGGAATAGCTCATGAATGCAAAATTCACACTTGCTTCGATGACATCGTCCGGGAATAGGTCTGCTCTGGAATCCGCGAAGCTTTTGATGCCATGATAGATGCAATATCCGCCGTCGTTGTAGGAGGTGTAGAGGCGCTGCGGGTTGAGGTCTTGGATGTATGAGACAAGGTCAGCTGTGATGTAATCCCCTGTCTTATCGGGGTCGTTGGCCATGGAAGGTGCATAGACAGCAGATACAAGAACGAGCACGGCAGCTGCAGCGATAGTGTATTTCTTGGTGTTTCCCGCCCAGGAACTGTTGGGCCTGCCGCCAGCTTTCCACATCCGGTTTTCCTGTGCGGAGATAAGAGAAGTGAGGAACCGGTAAATGAGGGGAGTCATGACGATAACCCAATAGCTGCGGATTCGGACATACATTGCTGTCATGAACAGGCAGCAGAGATACGGGGCAAATTCTGTGAGCTTTACCTTCATTCGGTAAGCTACAATCAGAAACAAGAAGGCAAGGCACAGAAACACAACTTCATTGGCAAGATGGCTCGGCATCCATTCAGAAACATATTTCTTGGTCGTTTCATTGTTTGTCACAAAGAAATAGATATAGAGCTTGATGCCGTATGGATTCAGGAGTCCGGCCAAAATATCGGAAAGAAAGACCTGGAACAGGGCACGGAACCGCTTCTTTGAGTCGCCCTTTTCGTTATAGATATCAAAGGCATTGATGTCAGGAGCAAAGCACAAGACCAGGAACAGCAGATTGAACGCGAACAGAATGGGCAATGCCCCGCCGTGCAAGTTTGCCCAAAGAACGCTCACAACAGGAAGCAGCCAGCGGAGCTTTGTGTCAGGTTCTTCATAGACTTTGTTCAGCAGATAGAATCCGATTGCAAAGAGCGTTAAGCCGATGTTTTGCGGTCTTCCTGCCCAGTCAAGCGGCAGCGTGACAAGAGCCAAAGCCAAGACATTCATGAAAGGGTCTTTGATTTGTCTGCCCCAGATATATTCAATGAACAGACAGTAGGCAAAGACTGTCACTGCGATGAACCCAAGCATTCCGTAGACGGGATTTGTGGAAATGCAGGAAAACGCGTAAAGAATCAGGCTGCCGAGCCATGAATGAGCGGTTTCCTGCAAATTAAGTTCCGGACCAAGCCAGGAGAAAGTATCCTGAGTTGGAATGGCTTTATTTTGCCAGATGCTTTTTCCTAAGGTGAGATGCCAGAAATAATCGCTGTCAACGACTCCTTGCCTTTCTGCCATAATGACGGCAATAGCGGTTACAATGACGGCCGCAAATAGATAGAGTGTTTTATTTGACCTTTTGGCTTTAAGTGCAAGCATAATGATTCCTCCAGCTTTTATTATTCACTGTCTTAATTGTCCGCAATTCGCAAATTCGAGCAACAAAAAGAGCTGCCCATCCGAAGATGGACAGCTCTGGATTAGACATATGCAGGTCTAAAATATTGAGTCCTATATCTTATTGCTGTCCCAAACCGCACAAGCCACCGAAGCGACGATACAGCCACCGGCGACATGAAGCATCAGAACTGCAACGCTGATGAGAGCACCGAGCGTTTCGTGGCTGAGACCGGAATCGAAGATACCGATATCAGCAATTAGGGATATTGCCATTATCACGAACGCTCCTGCAGTTGCAAAGCAGCCAATTGCGGGCTTAGAATTCTTCAGCCAGCCGAACATTTCTTTGGTCTTGGCTATGAATTTGAGCTTGCCCTTCTCAATGTAAAAATACCGTTCTCTCGTCGCACAAGCTGACACGTACAAGGCAGCCAGTGCAGAGAGCACGCCGAAAATGCAGAATGCGGTGGTTCCGGTCCTGACAAAAGAACCCAGGACCAGCATCAGAATGGATTCCGACGTCAGCGGAGTTACAGCTTTCAGCAGAGACTGAATCTGAATGAGAAGCAGGGTGACTCCGATTGCCTCCGCCGCGATAATAGCGGATATGGCAGAGATTCGAGCTGCAGCGTAGTCGTTGCGAATGGTATCAGATTTCATAGTTTTACACTCCTTTGATATGTATTCAAGCGATTCCGTGGATTGTTTTAATGAGGTAAACTTTGTTAGACTTGTTGCTGAGCCAAAGCCTTTCCGCTGCCGGGTCCATTAAGCCAAACCGCTTATGAACCGCGTGAAGGAAACAGGCTTTGATTTCGGCATCCGATGAGGTATACGATACGCGGGCGCACCGAATATCCATATCGTTGAACTCGTGTTTAAAGAACAACGTCAGCAGAAGGATTTCCTCGTGAGTATCATGAACCCCATCCTGAAAAAGAGAACCATCCTCGTTCAGAATGGTCGCCTGCGTGTTCTCACACATATGCTGGTGAACCATGAGGTTCACAACATCAGGCCCCAGACGAAAATCTTTCTGCGTCGGATTTTTATAAAAGTGGTACAGATTCGGGCAGAGATGATTCATCACATACCGTACCTGTTCCTCTTCTGTCCCCTTGTCAGCGGCATCCGCAAACCATTGAGGAAACTTTGCGTAGGAATAGGAGTTCTGCGGCAGGTAGAGCTTTTCGAGTAAAGCCTCGACTCTCTTCCCCGGCTCAGACGGTTCATATTCGTGTTTGTCTGCTTTCTGGATAAGGTACTGAGACCAATCGATGGGTGATTCAAATCCGTGGTATTTCATAATGTTAACCTCCTTATGCGGCTGCATCGTAAGACACAACACCAGCGACCAAATACCGATTTTTGCAGCCCGTAAGTTTCTGAGCCGCAGTTTCTGCAAAGTGCAGATATGCGGTCATCAAGGTGCTGTCGGAAAGCCGGTAAGCGTCAATGGACACAACAGACAAGACGACCAGGTTGCCGCGTTCATCCAGAACGGATTTCCAGCCGTTTGCCTCACAGATACTTTGCATATCAGCGAGGTAGCTGGAAGCAACCGGGATAATTGCCTTGACAAGGATTCGAGCCTTGCCGTTGTAGAGTGGAACGGAACGACCAATGCCGCCTAACACCTTAAACATAAGAGCACCTCCAGCGTTCTGTTTTCTACAGCGCTGCATCCTGTTCAAATACAGCGTAAAAGTTGTGATAGCGTTCAAATTCGTCCTTGACCCACTCGCCTGCAATGTACAGAGGAAGGTCGTCAAACTCTTTGCAATCGTCGAGAGTGTACGGAACGGCGTCATCGTGGCACCCATTTTCCTTATCGACCGCAAGCATTTCATCAGCCGCTTTCTTGGCCGACTCAAAGCTCATATGTACCCCGCCGCAAATTGCAACGGAGTCAAACGTGCCGATATCTTCATTGGAATAATGGGACAGGATAGCATAGCACTTATGGCGTTCGGGTACGCCGCTCAAAGTGTTCAGTGCCATAGTTGCGCCGTCCACGTAGCCATTGCAGTAGGCAGCATTGTAGCAAGTTTGGTCTGTGTAGCTGTTGGCCTCCTGGTTCTTGGCTTTGATGAGTTTGCAGATAATTTCTTTGTTATTAGACATAATAAATACCTCCATAGTTGTAGTGTTAAAACGGGTTGGGACAATGTTGCCCTAGAGCAATCGTCCGTTCTGCATGGCTTCACCGAAATAGGAATCGACCACCTCTTTTGCGAAAGCAAAATAGGTTTCTCGGTTCTCTTCCGTGACCCGTTCAGCAAGAACAGGTGTGTTCAGCTTCACGCACAGACGATTGGCAAAGTTCACCCGTGCCATCAGCCCTTCGTGCAACGCACGGCGATGACGGTCGAGTTCCATGACGTACTGTCGAAACTCCTCACCGTCCATCGTGAAACGCGCGTGCTGTATCTGGACTTCCTGACTCGACACTATGTTGACGTAATCAACACAGGTTTTGAGCATCACGACAACGTCATCAACGCAGTCGTTCAGCAGTTCAGAGGCCATGAGGGCGGTGTACAGGTCGTTGACCTTGCAGCAGAGGGTGTTGTTGCGGCTATTCAGATTGATACTCATACGTCTCCCCTTAACGCGGGGTCATCGTGCGGCTCTTGGCTTTTGCCTCCACCGCAATGTGGACCCCGTAAAGGGCTTGGATTGATTTACTTGTTACAGATGCTTCCGGCTGAACCGGTCGTATAATAGGTGTTGAGAACCTCTTTGGCGAATGCAGTGTAGGCCGGGGAATTAGCAAGAGGATACATGTTGCCGGAGTTCATTTCGGCTTCAATTGCGTCTGCCACATTTCCAGCAATCTGGTCTGTGTTGTATTTCTTGCACAGCCGGTTGAGTAAAGCGACATTGGCAGCCGCGTTTTCGAGCAAACTGGTACGGGCAGAATCGACGCTGTGATAAAAAATGCGGTAGCTTGCAGCATCCATCGTGATACGAGCTTGCTGAATTAAGATTTCTTGTTCAGCCAAAAACCTGGCATAATTTGCAAGACTATTGAGACTGTCAACGACCATAAAGGCGAGACCACTATCACCAGCCTTCTGCATTGCTTCGTATAGTGCTGCGACTTTCTTTGTGAGAAGAGTGTTCTGGTTATTAGGGTTAAAATTCATGAAATCGTTCCTTTCTTTTTCATGTAAACAAAAAAAGCAGGCCCATCCGAAGATGAGTCTGCTTTCTGCTACAGGTTGTGAATAATTGGATTTGTTGGTATCCATCGTACAAGACTGATTTTATTCATTCCGCAAGCGCGGTCAAGCAAAATTAACCTTTGTATCCTTTGGATACTTTTTTGGCCAAATACGCCTGGCCCTTGGGAGTAATCAGGGTCTTTCGAGAAGTATGGTAAGTGGTGCCAACATAGTATACCGTTTCTTTGACCTCAAAAATTCCCTGCTCGATGTAGCGCTGGTAAGCAACATTTGCAGAGTCAATATATTTTTCTTTGCGCAGCCACGCCATCAGACGATTGCGGCCGATGTTGATATGGTCGTTGGCAAGGCACTTTGCAAACTCGCCGAAATCAACGCTGTTCACAGATGCACTCACCGCGCGGTGGAACTCGACGCTCTCTTGCTGCACGCCGATAATGTTGTCCTGATTCTTGACAGCTTCCAGAGAAGTGACAAGCAAAGCCTTAGTTTTGGCGTCTGTGTTCGGGAGCCAATTATCGACAAAGACTACTGGGTCATTCACATAACCGCCGGTCTGGCGAATCCGGGGCAAGAGTTCGTCAAAAACCCAGGTCTCAAACTTTTCCGCTTCGGGTTTGTTGGAGCGGCAAATGAGGCGATACACGTTACCTTCTGAGATGAACTTGATGATGCGGGGAACGCCGTTCACATCCGTCCTGCCAGCCTTGATGCCATCATGGCAGCAATGTATGTTCAGCTCATGGCTTGGGTTTGAATAGCCCAAGGCCGAGCAAACATCTGCGGCACAAAAATAGAATTTGTTGTCATCCTTCATAATGCGCAATTCACCGAACATCTCGGACAAAAAGACTTCAGGTACACGGTTGTTCATAGTATTTCCTCCAATAGTACCCTAACAAATCGTTAGGTCATGCCTGTTTTTTAACGATGGTATGTACGAATGATTTTGCAAAAGTATTCGCGAAATTATTCGCTGTATGCATATTTTGCCGGAACCTCAGCCCCGCACTTGGAGCATGTGAACAAATCCTCGGCATCAGGTGCATGGGTCACTTCATCGCAGTCAGATTTGGCTTCGATAAAGTCGCCGTCCTCGTGTTGCCGCATTTTGGGCAAGGACCGATTTTCAGATTAGCAGTCATTGTTGTTAATTCCTTCCTTTCTTGTGTTCGCACAAACAAAAAAAGGCAGACTCACCCGAAAGTGAATCTGCCTTCAATGTGCGAGACTGTGAATTGTACGAACGCAAAACGCGCCTGGTAGATGATATCTATCGTACAACTAAAAGTTTATGCCGTTCGCAAGCGGCGTCAACAAAAAAGCAAAGTCCGCCTACCGATACGGTAAACGGGCGAAAATCACAACAGTTTATACATGAAAATGCAAGTTACATCATAGGACGGTTTGCATGTTTGATAAACAAATTGTTCGTCTTGCTTTTGTAGGGACAAAAAGCCTAATCGTTTGTAGTAGTTTAACAAAGGAACTTGGTCAAGAGCAAAAATATACAAAATTTTTACACCAAGTGTTTCACGAATTTCTCTTATCTGAGGCATGATAAATCCATAGAAAATTCGTGCTCCGACCATTGTAACTTTAGGGTGACGCACTCTGTATTTGCCGTTTACAGCAAAATTCGTAAGCTCGATTCCAGAGATGACATTCGTCGATTCTTTTTGCCTCAACAAGATATTTCCTGCACGAATCGAATAATATCCAACAAGTTCGCCGGTCCCTTTTTGCCGAATCAAATAGGTGCGGATATTTCCGGATTCTTCATCAACGAAAGCTTGGTCTTGCAGATATCTTGTCAAGCCATAGCCTTCTGGCCTAGTAGGTTGGAAATCTTGGATAAGGGATTTGTGGTCACTTTTTTCGCCAAGATGTTCCCGATAAAATTTTGGCTCAAATCTGAGCTCCATTTGCTTCAAGTGTCCGCAAACGTGCGTCCTCTTCTGCGATTTTTTTCATAGCTTGTTCATCGGTTTCGGTAGAAGGTTCGCCATTCATGATTTGATTATAAAGACACTCAGCATCTTTACCATCGATGTATGTAACATCAGGTGAAAAAACGAGCTTTTTTTCGCCAGTAGGCGTGATGATAAAATGATATTTTTTCATTGTAAGTTCCTCGCTCATTACGGACTCTCCTTTCTTTCAAAATTTAGGAGAGCTCTTTTGTCTTTACATTTATTGTAGCACAAAAAAGTTCTCGGTTCAACAAAAAACAACATTGACACAAAGTATTTTAGCGTTGCTATATCATACGTTTTCCTCCTTTATCACAAACAAAAAAGGCAGACTCACCCGAAAGTGAATCTGCCTTCATTGTACGAGATTGTGAATTGTACGAACGCAAAACGCGCCTGGTAGATGATATCTATCGTACAACTAAAAGTTTATGCCGTTCGCAAGCAGCGTCAACAAAAAAACCACCTGCTTAACAGCAAGCGGCATCAACGCATAAAAAACAGGCCCACGAAAGCGGTGAGTCTGCCATTGTCTGCAGAATTGTGAATACGGTCGATTAGGATGTCATCAATTGTACACTAAAGAGTATATGGTGGTTGCAAGCGAAGTCAAGACAAAAGCACGAGAAATATTAAGACTCAGATGCGATGAAATCTGGCTCACGGATTTCAGTACGTTCTTCGAAAGCAGCCTCAATCCAGGCAAGTTTTGCATCTTTGGCGTTTTTTAGTACTTTCTCTCTAAGATGACTGCACAGGTGACGGTTGCGGCGACCTGATATTATGCAACAAGTTAGTCGTGGGGTTAGCGGGCTTTTTGACTTTTTCCGGCATGTTTTCACCTCAAATATGAGAGCTTTTGCACAAAAAAAGCCCCCTTATCCCAAACAGGACGAAGGGGCATATGTACTATTTGGTTTCCTTTTCAGCCGCGCAGCGGGCCCAGAAATCGTCGTCCATCGGGATAAACATCAGGTGGTAGCTGGTGTCAGGTTCAGAATTATCAGTGATGATAAATCCGTCCGGTACGCTTTTGATGGAAACGGCCACATCCGTTTTGTTCAAAAAGTTGCGGTAGCAGTCCATTGGAGCCTCGGGACCAGGTTTCAGCAAATAAGTGCCGATATCGCTGGTTTCACCGTTGCGGGTACATGTGATTTTATAGAGCTCTTTTGTAAACATATTAGTTCTCCTTTCAAAAGTTTCCAATGACATCGAAATCAATGTCGTAATCATCGAAAATATCAATGGTTTCAAAGTAATGGCTTTCATCAACCAGAATCAGTCGATGGCAGTCAAGTGAATACGGAATCGCTTCCTGAGCAAGTGCGGCGCATGCGGCAGCAAGGCCAAACGCCAAGAATCTTGTAATGAGAAATACCTCCTTTATTCCGGTTGAAAACTTACATCGTTGCGAAAGAAAGCCTCAACAGCGGTGCTGTAATCATCATTGTTCACCGATATACAGTACTCGCCGTGTACCCGGTAAGGGATATGCGCTTCTTTCAAAGCCGCAGCAGCTTCCTTCGTGCTATAAACGAAAAATCTGGCCATTATCGTTCCTCACAATTTACATTGCTTTTGCCAGCCGTCTCACCGTATCGCGTATCCCACTGAGCAATCTGGTCGTCTCCGGCGATAGCACGGAGACTCAGCAAACAACCGTTTTGCGGGTGGCACCAGAGGATGCTGGGTGTTTGATTTTCGAGAAAGGCACCGCAGAATGGGCATGGTTTTTGGGGACTGATTTTGTTGGGACGCAGCATAGTTCAGACCTCCTCAGCATCAATGTTATATTCGTCGAAGACACTGAGCGCATCCTGACGAAGTTCATCTTCAACCATAATGCGGTCGCCACCGTCCAATTCGAATTTAACACCGCAGGAGTCAAGAGCCTCACAAGCCTCATCAAAATCCTCTAAATTCTGAATATAAAATCCAATCATTTCTTTTGCTCCTTAAATCATTTGTACGGTTCATCGAATGAATCGTCTACTGTTTCTTTGTATCCGCACATATCACAGAGCAAGCAGCTGCAAGCCTTGCGAGTGCGTCCGGTCGGGATGCCGTGATTGTCCAGCTCCTTTTCCAGAAACCAGACAGGCTTGAGCGTAAAGCCACAGGAAGGACAAGGAATTAAAGGGATTGTCATATCGCATCTCCCCTTACTCGTCCACTTCAACGGCATTAGTCACCTGATAGCCGCCATCGCGCAAAGCACACGACAGGTTTTCGCCAAGCTGCATGGCAGTCCCAGCATCGTTGGCGTCAAGTGCCTTCTGTACTTTCTTGATGGCATCCTCAGGGGTGTTGGCATCAACGCAGATGGTAGTGGAAACGGTCACAACAACATTAAAGCTTTTCATAGCAATTTCTCCTCTTTGTTATTCGATAGGTTTTTTGTACTCAGTCCAGAAGAAAAGGCGCTGAGCGGGTGTCAAGCGTTCCTTTTCATTGAACTTTTTGTTCAGTTCATCGGCGAAACGGTTGCAGTCAAAAGGATAAGGAACTTTGTATTCCTTCCCTTCCTTGACGGCCTTGACATAATGGCTGTCGCAAACCGGGAAACTGCTTCCGTCAGAGAAGGTTTCCTCGTGACCGGAGCAAAAGACGTACAGACGAGAATAGCATTTGCCAATGGTGTCTTTTTCAGAGACTTTGATATAAGCAGCTCGAAACAACTCGTGAGGATGTTCGCAATAAAAGTCAGCGACTTCATCGTCGGAAGCAAGCTCCATGACCTTGACATCAAAATTCTCAAGGTCCTGAACCAGCAGCTGTTCCCCTGCATCACGAATAAAATTCATGATGGGATAGTAGTCGCCAGCTTCACGGCCATAGCCTTCTCCGCACGCCGCATAGCAGCGGTGCTTACGGAACAGATGATTGTCAATCGACTTCTCATACTGCTTGAGGGCCTGATGCGTGAACGCCATACCCACAGTTTCATACGAGGAAGAAGGAAGCAGAACCGTGATGTCATCTGCTGTATCATACCCGCTTGCCGTGGAGTACATATCGACATAGTCGGCCATCGTGTCGAGACAGTGCGAATCACGAATATCGCGGATGTCTTCCCTGTCGGCATTCTTTTTGTCAACCAGTTCATCGTACGGAATAAACGGGTCAAACCGAGGATGCTCATTGTATTTCTGAATCGATTCTTCGTCGTCAAGGCACAGATTGTCCTTGACCAAATCTGTCACCGAGTCATAAGTCGCGCCCTCGAACAAGAACTGCGCACCATCGAGGTCATAATCCGAATCGCAAGCTTCACGTAAGGATACGCTGTGCTCAGATTCTTCTTGCTGCTGCAAAAGATGAATGGGTGTCTTGGTCCCGAAATTGTCAACGGAGCCCGGGAACTGCAGAGCTGCATACTGCTTGAGGTAGTAGCTGCTGGTGTCATTGACCAGAACGGATTGGTTTGTTTTGTTAGACATAGATAATACACTCCTTAAAATTTAATATAAAAAGCGGGCTTCCTGAATAACAAGAAGTCCGCTCTTCAACGAAATTGTGAATAGTACATGCACAAGAGACCTTGTCAAAGACAAATGATATCTATCGTACAAATATTATTATCTCTGATTCGCACGTATCAGCAAGGCGTATTTGTGCCAAAGTTTTGACGTTCTGGACAGTACCAATGGCGTCAGTTCTCGATAGCGATGGGAGGCGTTTTGTCGAGTAGCGTGTCAATGTTCCAGCCGCAGAGGGTAAGGAGCACTTCGGACGCGGGACTCTGATTCCGAATGTCGTTTGCCAAGTGGAAACCGATGTGTGCATATGAACCGTCGTCGTTTGCGATTTCACGCTTCACGGTTTCGGCAAAGTTTTCAGCCAGTTCTGTGTTGTCAGCGATGACATTCATAGCTTCGTTCATGATGCGGTCCTTGACCACGAATGCGTCATCAGCAGAATAGTCACATTCCGGACAATGCGGTTTAGCCTTTACACCGCTGGATACGGAAATAAGCTTGCAGCCACACTGCGGGCAAGTGAAAAAGTATGGATGGTTGGTCGGTAAAGTCATGATACATTCTCCTTTTCTGCTAAACAATTTGCAGCGTGTTTTTGTCGATGCTCCGGCAGCCGCAGGAGCAGGGGTAAGTGTGGTGTCCATCTGGCCATTTGACGCAGATGCGCCAGCCCCGACATCCTTCCATTTGGCAGCGGTAAGAATGACGATTGACAATCTTGCCAACCATCTTGCCGTCACGCGAGAGCATGACAGTTTCTTTGCTGTGCTCAATTTCGTGTCTCATACGAGCTACAGGGTCAAACTTCTTGTTGTATTCCATGATAGTCTCCTTGCAATATAAAAAAATCATGCACAGGCAGCATTGGGGCCTGTGCGGGGTAATGATTTCCAGGGAACGATTGCTCCCTGCCGGTTAGATGTATTTGAGTTTTTGTCCGCAAACAGGGCATCGCTCATAATGTGGATTCTGGTAGTACCCATCGTTGCAGCCCCCGCCTAAGTCCGCATCGCAATGTGGGCAGAGGTTCGGAGACCAGCTTTTCGAGATGGGCTGCTTTGGAATTTGCAGCTCACAAGCCTCGATGGCTATACGCAAAGGTTTACTGCCTCGCTCCCCCATCAAGCCGCCATTCAGGAGCTTGGTGAGGTAGTTCACGGCATTTTGGTATTCAGTTTCGGTCGTCATTTGCTATCACCATCCTTTTCGAACAGCTCAGAAATTTTGTCAAGAATCACTTGAGATTCTGCTGCTGCCTGTTCGTTGTAATGCCTCCGCTTGTCACGAAAATCCTCTAAGTCCTTGACAACGTCACGGCGGGAAACTCCATCGAGCAAGCGCACAGCCATATCAGAAAGATTTTCAGCCTTGAGAGCGTCGATGTCCGGGTTGTAGCAGAGCATGATAGCGTCAATGGATTTTGCAAGGTTCAAGCATTCAGTATAAAGTTGCTTCATTTCGCTTTCACTCTTGTCGAATTCACCGTCAAAGACATTCCCAATCACGTGAATGCAGCAGCAATCCTTGAGCATGACAACGTCCGTGGATTCGCAAACGCGAACCATAAAACGGGCCGACGATTCAGAATACTCGACTACACCCTTGCGGCGTGTTCGGGTCGCATCATTCTTCAGCCAGAAAGTGATGATGTCATCTTCAAAGATGAAATTGCCGAGAGAATCGTTGATGCCAGTATACTGGCCAATAGTGTCCGCATGTACAACGTACTTCTCAACCTTCGGGTTCTGCTGGTAGATTATCGCGTAATCATATCCCTTGTTCTGAGGAAAGACGCCGCCCGCGACCCAGATGCCTGGCAGTGGGATACCGGATATGGAGGTCCGTTCACCCTTGCGCCGCGTTTGGCCACGGAATAAAATTGTTCTAGTTGCCATAATAATACTTCCCTTCTACGCAAAAAGGCGGGCCTCCCGATTTCTCGGAAAGTCCGCCTCAGCGAAATTATGAATTTTTGTACGAACGCGAATAGCGCCTTAGTAGATGGTATCTATCGTACAAATACCATTCTATACGGTTCGCACATTTTGGCAAGCAAAAAATGCCGCCCATCCGAAGATGAGCGGCGACTTTTTATTTCTTCGCTCCCATGAGGACTTCGCCTTCTCCGGATACAACGAACCAGCCTGTATCTTTACGGTATTCAGCACTGAACAGGTTTGCGAAGTTGTACCCTCCGGAAAATTCGATGTGTTTCAGCGAAAATGTCAGCTGCAAATAAGCATCCGAAGAAGTGCCGTTGCAGTCGTTTTCCAAAGAAATATTCAAACGATAAAAGTCCGGACGAGCGAGGTACTTATCGACAATGTCCTTGTCGTAGGTGATGTCGTGGAAGCAGCAGGACGAGAATGTCTGCAGATATACTTCGCGGTACGTATGGCCGAAAAGACCACACTTATCGCGCAGATTCTCCGGCCAATTCACCTCGATGCGACCATTGGGTTTGAGGCATGTTGTAGGAGGCTGTTCCACGCCGATACCGAAATAGCGTCGGACGAACTCAAACAGCGGCTCCCAGTCGATGCCGTTGTAAAATTTGGTCAACTTCTCACCATCGCGAAGCTGGCGGGTTTCGGTTACCATATGCATTTGTCATTACTCCTTTTTTTGTTGGTATGTATTTTCGAGAGCTTTCTCGTCCAAAGCAAAATACTTATGCGTAAACCAAAAATCTGTCGGAGAACGCTCTGCGTCCGGGTATAGAGAGTTGCCTACTACGACAACTCCAGGAACGCCAATACAGCACATTTGAATGTAGCACATTTTGCAGACCAGAGGGTCAATGTCTTGTGCCACAAACAGAACATACTTGTCCCAGTCCGAGTCAGTGGATTCCAACTGCTCGCGCATCACATTGTACCCCGCCAGAAGCAGGCATCCGGCACCACAGCACGGGTCGTTTACCCGCAGGATACGGGACTTGTCCAGAACAAGAGAATCCGGCATGTTTATGCGTGCCATCATCTGTCCGACATTGTACGGCGTGAAAAACTGCCCTGCTTGGCTTTTGCTTAATCCGAGATTATGGTAAACGGTGCCAAGAAAATCCTGCTCAGGGTTTTCCAAGAGCGCGGCCATTGTGATGGCGGTAAGCACCGCAAACTGCTGTACGGTCTTCTCGTCGTATTTCTGGACGATGGCATTGTACTGTTCCTCTCTTGCATCCCTGCACCGTAAATCACAGGTATTCGCAAGTGCAATGGCATGCATGTCGATGTAGTCATACCAGAGTTCGCTGCGACCGTATCGGGCGCTCATCTCATGGAAAACCTTGATAAACTCTTCGACCGTAGAAACTGGTCTTTTTGGGTTGCTCATAAAAACTCCTTTCATAGTAAAACAAATAGCAGACCTCCAAAATTCGGGAAGTCCGCCTGTTTGCAGATTGTGAATTGTACGAACACGAATTGTGCTTTAGATAGTATCTATCGTACAGTTACTGTTTTATGCGGTTCGCACACTGGGGCAAGTACCAGCTATTGGATTTCGGCTTTCAGCCATTGCAGATACCGGTATCGCTCGGCTTCGTTCTGAATTCCCTGCAAAGCAAAAGTTACGAACGGCACATCCGTGCAATGATTGTCCAGCCACGATTCGAGGGCGAGTGCCTCAAAAATATCATTGTAGCAAGTATTGCGCCGATAATATTCGAGGTCTTCATCTTCGATTTCGTAGTCGAACTTTGCGCGGATTTCTTCCGCCGTATAGTTTTCGGCTTTTGCGGCGACGTTCGCAAAGAACGGGATATTGCCTTCCTTCCATTCGAAAAACGGATAATCCTGGTCGCAGGAGTTCTGAAAATATACACTCAGCGGCCATTTCTCGCTTGCGCTTTCTGGCGGCATCATGATGATACCGAGCAGCTTGTGCTCTTCCCAATACAGAAAACGGAAGGTAAACAATGCCTCAAACCAATACCGGTCAGCGGTATCCGCAAGTACATCGGCTCTGCAGTTTTTGCTCTCCTTATCCGCAATGTATCCGGTACGAACCGAGGGAATATAATACCGATTATTCCTGATGGCTTTCCTGATATTCTTTTCGGTCATTTTCGATTGCGTGTATTCCAGCGCAATCGTCATGGCTTCCTGCAAACTGTTCGCCTGCGCAAAGCCCATGTCAAAACCGTAACTCATGGTATGGCACTCCTTTTTATTTGAATGGTTTCAGGTTTGTGGTATAGGCGTCAGATGCCTAGGCGCTGAGCGGCAGTCTCGATATCGCAGAATCACAGAAGCTCCTGACCATATCGAAAACCGTCAAACCCATCGCTGTACGAATAGTCGATACGACCTTTGCTGTCGCGTTTGACTAGCTTCTTAAAGACCAATTTTCTTCATAAAAGGGATAGCTTTTTTCATACGTTCGCAAATCCACTTTTCGTTTTCTTTCTTCCCGTTTTTTGCAATATATTTCTGCATTGCATCCGAAGTCTGAGGGCCGAAACCGATAGCATCCAAAATCACTTGTGCGCCATCACACTTCATTGCCTTCAAAGTATCGGGTTCGATTTCCCTTGCTCCGCCAAAAGGCTGCATCATTTTCAATCTGCAAAACGGTAGACATCCATTTGGAGCATCTTTAATGTTCCAAATTTCATACCCTAGAGGTGGTTCTGTCACAATGGTGTATTCATTGTTATGATATTTCACTTTTCAAATTCTCCTTTGTTTTTGTAGGTGTTTAGTTTGAAAACTTTTTCTTCAAATCCTGCGTACCGTACAAATTGTCACGGCTCATCGTATTTATATGCAGTCCTCACTTAACTGTCACAACATTGACACGATATGTCTTGCCGGTGGTCTCATCATCCAACTCCCAATAACCAATGAAGGTTTCGTAGGTTTCGGAGATAGCGACCTGCACACCGGTATTGTCGTACAGGATAGCCTCGGCCCATGAAGTATCCTCATCGCCACAGCAACGGATATCCATCGAATACCCGTCAGAAAATTTCGCAGTCTCGCTCAGTGAAGAGCCAAAACCTTGGACTTCCTCGCCGCAAAGATACTTTTCGAGTTTCTTGGAGGACGATTTGCTGATGTACAGAGTTTCTTCCAAGATGATTTGTTCGGGAAGTACATCGACAAGAACATGGTATTCGGCACCGTTGTAGGGAAGAATCCAATGGTTGCAGAATGCCTTGGTGTTCTTTGTCTTGTATACCGTCTTACCGTTCATGGCAAGCGTTACCATACCAGAAACACCATCTTTGCTGTTTCCTTCCCAAAGGACGGAAACAATGGTGTTGTCTGCGGCAAATACGACATCACTGATTCGATACTCGTCGTTGATGCTGTCAGGGTCGTTGAGATGGCGGATAAGAGCATCGTATACCGATTTCTCCATCTGGATGTGGTTTACAAAGATGCGTTCAAAGCACTTGCTTCTCTCGTACATGCGTGCCACATACAGAACAGTCTCAACCAAGTCCTCGACAGTTCCGGCAGTCATAGAATCCAGCGTACGGCGGGCCCACAGGTCAACGCCATCCTCAATAATGCTGCACTCACAAACTCTGTGAAGGCTGGGATAGGTTACGCTGATAAGCTGCATACGAAGGGCGGGTTTGTTGCCTTTTGGATAAATGTCATTGATGGGAAAATTGAGGGGGTCAAGGCTGACACTTTCAGGGACCTCACCAAACCCCGACCAACGACCGGGATTCCGTTCTGCCATGAATTCACGGGCGAAACGCTCCGCAGTCTCCTTCGTCAAACCATGCCATTCTTTGACATCGCGGCTTTTCTCGATGGAAGAAACCGCATCGCTGACGGCAGTGAGGAAATTGCTCTGGTTCTCTTCCTGATTCCGTCTGGTTTCGTCCACGAGCTGCTCAAAGAGGGCTGCATCGCGCAGATACTTGGCAGCAACGGGAGCCGATACTTCGGCAGAATCCGGAATAGTCACCGCAGTGTTGAGGTATTCTCTGATATCCTTTTCATCCTGCAACCTCTCGCAGAACTCCGAAAGCGCATCGAGCTCATCCAGAGAAAACTCAATTTTCGCGCTCGGCTGCTTCGCGGTTTTGGTGATAATGATGCCTGTGTTGATTTTTTGGATTTTCATGATTTTTTAATACACTCCTTTTTTTGAACGCAAAAAGGCGGGCCTCCCAGAATTAGGAAGCCCGCCTTAAAGCAGAATTGTAAATTGTACGAACGCAAATAGCGTCCCTGTGGATAGTATCTATCGTACGAATACTATTCTACGCCGTTCGCACAAAAGGTCAAGAAAAGTTTGTGCAAAAAGCGTTAATGGTTCTTGAGTTTGAAAGCGGGGCAAATGCCAAAAGAGTAAGAAGCGCAGCTGCAGGATACATTTGCTGCCATCCATGACAGAAAGTTCGTCCCGGCTCATAAGCTCTTTACCACAATGTCAAGTGATGAATTCAAAATGGGCAAAAAAATACCCCTTCTCATTATGAGAAGAGGTATTAAATGCGATATTCAAAAGCTTGATTCTCAACTTCTTAACAATATAGCTTGAGCAGCATTGGACAGCATAGAATTGGAAAGAATATCACTTTTTTGTCTTATAAAAGAATTTGCAAGTTTTACTATATCTTCACAGGGAGTGATATACTTACTGCTATTCCATAAAATTTTTCCATCATCGGTTATATCATATACTACGAACCTGTACTCATTCACACCTACTTTCAAAGCTAAATCAACTATAACTTTTCGCTCCATCCTATTCTGCGTACCGACCAGAACACTTGATAAACACTTGCGTACAGAGGTCTCGTAATCCAAAACTGTGACAATGCCAATGTAGTTTTTATCCATAATCGGGTTATAAACAACTTTTTCCATTACGATACCTCCTTCCAAACAATTTATGTTATATCAAAACAAAGTATAATACTGGTTCACAAGTATTATGCCATCATTTAATAAGTTTCGTGCTTCGTCGATGCTGGTAATGACCGCAGTGTCAACATCACTGGCTGACCAATGCGAGTATGGATGTCTGACACTATTGTATTTGGTGTACAGATTATTCAAATAATTTAATTGTTGAGCGGACAGTGCGCTTCTGCTCCGGCTATTACATTCATATGCGCCTAAGTAGATGATATCTATCGTACAGTTACTATTCTATGCCATTCGCACAGTATAGCAAATAAAAAATGCCACCCATCCTTGGATGAGCGGCGAAGAGTTATATTTTAGATATGGAAAACAGTCCACTCGCGGTTTGGATAATCGTCGCAGAAGCTTGCGAAAGCGAGCGGCGCACCGTTGTCTTGGCTGTCCTTGCTAGAGTGTACGAAGACATTGTGGTTTCCCATGTTCTCTACGTCATCAGCCGTGGCATCCTCGTCGAAGACATCGTTGACGCTTTCCGCAATCAACTCTTTCATTTCCCTGAATGCCTCGTCGAAGGTGTCGTAGAAACCTGTGAGCTCGATGCTCTCGTACTCCTCGTAAGAAAGAAGAAAGAAGGGCTTGTCAGTCGTGACCTCAAAAACAGCCCATTCGGCGCTTTCTTCGTCGTCTTCTTTCCAGAAGTCATAGGAACCATGTACTCTGGGCTCGCTGTTGTCAGCAGGACGGTTTTCATCGAAATCGAAAGAGAATCTATAGTGCTCCTCATTCTCGTGCGTGATATCGGCACCGGTAAGACCTGTATGATAGTTCTTGTTGATGCGCTGTGCCATACTGTCTTTTACTGCGGCGACCGCCTCTTCCAGCGTGTCCTTCTTGCAGATGAGGTTCGTGCAATCATAGTGTTCGCTCTTAATCACGATAAACATTTTGTGGTCTCCTTTTTGTTATATGATAGTGGCGTGTCGTATAATGCGTGGCATTCGTCGTTTGTGCGATTAAAGGGCAACTGCTTGAAGACGAAACGACCAATTTCGCGTCCTGCGAAGATGCTGTCCAGCAGTTTCTCTCTGTCCTCCTCGTCCCAAACAGAACCGCGCTGATAATCGGGTTTGAAATCAACACCGAACAGGTAATGGAAGCTGAGTAAAGAGTACATGCTGCGATTTGAGTAGTGCAGACGGGATAGTGCAGAGTTGCGCTTTGCGAAATGCGTGTCTTTGTCGTCATCCAGCGGTCGAACACTCGTCCAAGCCCAGCAGGAATAGTTATCGCTGTTTGCACCACTGCGGATAAGATACATGTACCCGCCTTCCAGAGCCTCGTCAACAACGCAGTTTAGAAGGTGACCAACCTGTACTTTGTCGCCGACCGTGAAGCGATAAGAGGGTTTCCCTGCACGCTTGGCAGTCTCGCAGGCTCTTTCATACGAAAGACCTTCGAGCGCGGCTTGTTTCAGGTTTATTTTTGTGATTTCTTTTTTTGCACTTTTCTTAGCCATTGCGATTCTCCTTAACCAATCCGATGGACTCCGAACAAAACAGCAGGAAGAAGCTGTTCATACGGGGTGTATTGGGCAAAATCGTAGATTTGAGCCTCATCGCTGATGATGTATCCGCCAGGGCAGGATTCGCCATCGTCATTGGAACTACCGTTGTCCTCAAGACCTCGGCTTTTGAGCTCGTTGAGGTAATCCTCACGCATAGCATCGTATGCTTCTCCGGGAGTGGAATACTGCTTTGGATTTACCTTTGTGAAAAGATGGCCCTCGTCATCGGTAAAAGTTTTTGTGATGATAAACATAATTTACACTCCTTTTTTTGTAAGTACGCAAAAAGGCGGGCCTCCAGATATTGGAAGTCCGCCTTCAAGCGAAACGTGAATTGTACGAAAGGCAAAGCACCTTTTCAATTGCTGGTATCTATCGTACAATTCTAATTGTATGGGTCTCGCACGAATGTGCAATGGTCTTTAGCCAAGCATCGTCACGTCCCCATCGACATACCAGATGTACTGCTTCCAGTTAGAAGCGGTCGCACCATGGATGAGCTTCAGCGCAGAAGCTGGAGGCACGCGACTCGGCTCAAATGACATCTCGTAATGCTTTTCCAGGCCGTATTTCCGCAGAACGATACTCGGCATTACTCTGCCAAGCTCGTACCACTTGCGAGGCGGAATACGGCTGCAATGTTCGCGGTGGATATCAACGTATTCCTGCTGAAATTTGTGGATAGCCCGAAGCAGTTGGCACATCGGGCAGGTATTAAGGATGCCAGGGTCCTTGTAGCGGTATACTACAAGACGATATTTATCGTGTTCCTTGGTGGTCAGAACGACACCAAAATAGTTTTTTGCCATGATATCCTCCTCGTTTTAGTAGTTAGTACCATACTCCAGGGCGTAATCCGGACGCTGATATTCGACGACCGGCTTTTCCCAAGAGCAGATGGGTTCAGTATTGGCGCTCGGAAAATGAGAGCTGATTCCGTTGGTGGCAAGCAAAGCTGCCGTGCAATCCGCAATCTGTGCAAGAAGCTCAGGATTCCATCCAAAGGTGTCGTCTCCGGTCAGCTGCTTGCACAGGACTTGTGCCGCTCGAAGAATTTCAGTGTCTTTGGATTCCTGCTGAATAGGTTTCGGTGCAGCAATTGTGACATTTCGTGCAATGACGTTTTTGGGCAATGGCTCATCGACCCATTTTCCCTCGTAAATCTCACGGGCATAGAAACCGTCTTTGTCGAATTCGTCAAGGCGAACCCAATGGTCGGCTTCCCAGGTCCTTTGAGCGATTCCGTCTGGATTGATAGTAACCATCACACGTTCATCGTGTGCGTTGTTTCCCCAATGGGTTTCAGAGTCATTGCCAAACTCCTGGATGAGAAGTTTCCTTGCAAGTTCTCCATCGGTCAGTGCAGCCAATTCTTTGATTCGTTTTGTGTTCATATTTTTCTCCTTTTTCTGTAAACAAAAAAGGCAGGCCCATCGTGGTGATGAGTCTGCCTAGTTGTATCAGTTTGTGAATTGTACGAGCGCTGAAATGCGCAGATGCTATCTATCGTACATTCACAATTTTACCGGCATCGCAAGCAGCGTCAAGCTGTAGCAGCGGCGTCAGCAGTTGCTTTTTTGGCTTCCGTGTATGCTTCGTAAGCCGCGTGATATTCACTCAGCTTAATCTGCGTAACGGTGTCTGGAACCTTGGTGCTGCGAGTTGCATATTCGCAGGAATAATATCCGTAGATATTTCCCTGCTCATCATCCCACAGCTCCGTAGTGATGCGGCCAGAACCGTTGAAGTCGGCCCACCAGAACTGGTTGGCAAGGAATTTCTTGCCGTTCACGTTCTTACAGACCTCATCTTCCCACAGGCAGTTCATGGGCGAACGCTGTTTGAAGATGACAAAACCGTGAGGGTCACGGCGTTTCATGACCTGAGATTCGTATTTGGCGAGCAGCTCCGGCTTCAAATCAACAGTCAGTCGGTCATTTAAAACATACGAGAGCTTCTCATCAGGGAAATATTTGTCGAAGAACTGCTTTGCAATTTCAATGAAATGCGCTTTTTCCTCCTTTGTCGCGAAATAATTCTTGTAGAAAGTGGTGCCGGGATTTACCTTAAATGCCATTTCAACCATTGCCATTACTCCTTTTCCATTTGGATAGTCCAGCCGTTCACATCGGAATAAACCGCATAGAGCAGCGTTGCGAAATTGTAGCCTCCGTCATACAGCGTATAGCGAAGGGAGATGTTCAGCGCAAGAGTACGTTCCTTGACGATGCCATCGCAATCGAGATAGCTGAACGTCTTTGTCGGATTGGTAAGCCATGCTTCACGTTCTTCATTGAACTTATCTTCATCGTATTCCACGATTTCCTTGAAACACGAATCGAACGTGACGAGCTTGACTGACGAGAAGACATCAGCCATCATTCCGCACTTTTCAATCAGTTCATCAGGCCATTCGACCTTGATGATTGCTGCGCCGTTGTCTTTCAGCTCTTTGTGAGGGCTGAGCGAAACGTTATAGCGCTCACTGAGAAAGCCGAACAGCCAGGACCAATCGATAGTTTTCAGGAAACTGGCAGCTTCCTTGGCGTCCATGAAAATTTTGATTTCTTTACGTGCCATGATATATCTCCTCACTATATTATTCGGTGCCGAATTTAGCCCACGCTTCTTCGACACTCATGTGATAAACCGCCTTAAACTGTTCTTTGAAATACGCATTGAACAATTCCCGGTGGTGAGGGCTCATGATGATTTCGAGATTGAAGTCGGGGTCATCGGTGGAATTGTTGCAGTAGGAAATGTATGTACGAATGGTATCGTCCGGATGCCAGTCAATGTACATGTTAATCCAATCTGCATTTTCTTCTGAGTTCAAATCAAGGCCAAATGCTTTGTCTGCATCGAACCAGATAGGGACGTAGACGTTAATCCATCCGTCGTAGATGACTTCTTCATTGGCATCGAGCGTGAATCGTATCAGTTCAGCAAAGTCCTGTACGGTAATAGTTTCCTGCGTGCAAAGACCATGAACCATTTCGTTGTGAGTCATAAAATATGCTCCTTGTTATTTTTTGAAGGTGTCAAAGAATCGAATCATCTCGCGGTTCACACCGACTGCAGATTCAGTCTCAGGATAGAGCGCTGCAAAAGCATGGACCGTTTCTCTCTTGGAAACAAACCCGTAGTCGTGGTGAACGCGCTCGTTTTCGAGGCATTTCTTAAACCCAAAAGTCTGTTTCTTGAGAAAGTCCTTTTTCCCGGTGCAGATATAGCACGGGGGGATGAGTTTGGAATAGGTCTCAGGCTTGATGAACTCAGCATAACTGTGATTCTTCCAGCCCTTAGACATATAGTAGTTCTGAAGCAAACCTACCTGGCCCTTGTAGATGTAATACATACCGCTCTGCAGGCCCATCGCGTTGATGACGAGCTTCTTGGCTGCCTCGGGTACGTTCTCTTCCAGCTCGTCCTCTACCGGCTGCATCTTGACAGGATAGCGGAGAATAGAGCTTGCCATGCAGGCAAGGAATGCGCCAGCACTGTCGGCAACTACAAAGACCTGATTCAAGTCACCAACGAAATCTTCAGCACGTTCAGCTACAGTAGCAAACGCATTGATGACATCAGTGATTTGGCCAAAGATGTTGGTTTCAGGGACCAGACGGTAATCCGGTACAAAGGTGAGATAGCCTTCCTTAGCGAGCCAGGTTGCCAGGTTCTGATTCTGTTCTTTCCGGCCAGCAATCAAGCCGCCGCCATGGATATCGATGATAATCGGATGCTTTTCGGCATCGTTATCCGGGCGATAAACGTCCATGAAAAGATTCTGCTTGCCGCAAATACCAATCTCAGTGGCAGTTATGCCTTCATGAGGCATAACAGGCTGAGACTTGATAATTTCTTCTACATGGGTGCGTTCTTTCTTGGTGGCGGCATTGATGAAATTCATGATAAAAACTTCCTTTCAAATTGATAAAAAAATAGCGGCCGCCAATCTATAAAAAAATGAGATTAGTGGCCGCTTGGGTGTTATTGGAATTCAAATGTGTATTGGGTTCCTCTTTCGGTTTTGACAAAAATTCTGCTTCCTGCAAAGCCAATAGCTTTTACTGTGCTGGTACGCAGGACGTCTTGTTGCTTTGGTGTTGTTGTTTTGAATACGAGTGGCTGCCCACTTGACAGCTCAAGAGTTCCGACCCGTCCAATGAGCGGAAGAACTCTTGCGTTGAGACTCGTGGTGCTGTGAAGCACACAACTGCTGTTAATCCGCATCATTGTCCTCCTGATATGAACTGGTCAGATATCCACATCCGGGTACTGATTCAACACATGATTGAACCTGTTATCCAGATGTTCATCGTTTTCGTCCCGCTCGGGATAATTAAACTTTCCTTCCTCTTCTGCTGCATCCCCCAAGCGTTCCATGAGTGCAATGACGCTTTCGAGCCAGGCGGAAGCCTTGCCGAACGTGTCATCCTCTTTTCTCTTGGCATAGAGCATGTCAGAGACTTCTTCGAGAGCCATTTTCTGCTGGTACAAAGTATTCCAGTTGATGTGCTCTACAGCGGAACGCAGGGGAGTTAAGTGTTCTGTTTCTGTTACAGTGTTTGTTACGGTCATCTTTTTATTTCTCCTTGTAGTGTTTAGTTACGATAAACGTCAGCAAAGCACCGCAAAATTCCAACAAAAAAAGCAGACCTCCAAACGGATAGTCTGCTTCTCAGAATTGTGAAATTATAGCGTATGTGTGCTGTTATCTATCATACAATTTTTATTGTATGCGTTTCGCACGAATACGCAATAACTATTTTTTAAGAATTAGGAATCTGAATTTTCCGAGCTGTCGCTGTTATCATCGGAACTGGACTCAGCGTTTTCGTCCGCCGTGGAATTGTCACCAGATTCAGCGTCGGTGTTTTCTTCCGCGCTTGTATCCTGTTCGACAGTCGAATCACTGTTGACTGATGCGTATGTACCAGTCAAGATGACGGGAACTTCACCATAACCCAGATAACCGCTAATCAGGCTGCCGGAATTTTCGACTAGGTACTTGGTTTCTGTCATGTTCGGGAACAAGTAGATATCCTGAATCGTAGTGCCCTTCACATTAGCGCTGTCAAAGGTATCGTTGCACGCCGCAACAACACTATACCCGTCATAGTTCCAAGCCAGATAGAAGTTCTTGCCGCCAATTTCAACATCATAATCTGCATCTCGGAAATCTTCAAAGGTACGATACTGCTTGCTGGAATTGAAAGCGACAGAATCGTTGTTTGTCCAGTAGAGACCGGACGGATTGCCAAACAAACCATACAGGAAGTTGAACTGTTCCTCCGGCTCTCCGTCGGTCGGATAGCCGTCGAATTTGTCCGGAGTGACAGACGAATAATAGAGACCGTCAAGGAACGCATCGCCGATATTGATGCCATCATCATTGGCTGCACGACCGTCCAGCATCAAAGTCAGTGAACCGCCGTTATATCCAATCGGATAATAGTCACAGCCGTCATCCTTGCTGGCAGTGTGAATGGAAAAATCACTGATTTCCTTTTCTACGCCTTCGCCTGTGGATTCTGCATTGATTTCACCAATGACTGTATCACCGTTTTCAAGTTCGTTCAATTTCAGATATCCCTTTACAGGCAAATCCCGTACATCCTGTAATGCAACGTCCGTGATATCCAGTGTCTTGCCGGTATCAACGCTGCGCAGCGAATAGAACTTGCTGCCGTCATCGTAAGACAAAGGACTCTGCCCCATCGGAATACCGTCCGGCCAGGTAGTGTCAGGATTGTCCAGCGTGCCGGGCGTGAAATCCGGGAGATTCGACAACAAAGACCAGGCATTGATGGGTTCCGGGGTCGGTTCTGCTGTCGGTTCCGGCGTTGCTGTGACGGCAGCCTGTGCTGCTTCGGCGCTTGCCGCTGCGGCCGCCTGGTCTTTCCGTTCCTGAACCACAGCTGTGGCGCAGCCGGAAAGTGTCACGGCGAGTGCCATGGCAGCTGCGGTGATATTGATAATCTTTTTACTCATACGTGTTTTGCCTCCTTATGTTTGCGGTTTTGCGGCTATTGAAGATTTTTCGTGGTTTTATTACTTTTAATTCATACTACACAAACAATATGCCAGAATTTTTTGCAACAAATTTGCATTTACTCGCCGTTATTGAGTTTGCGTTAGAGTCTTTGTATGTTGTTGCTTTTCCGTCTTTAGAGCCAGCTATTCCTTGCATTATATGAACATGCTTTCCAACAAGAAATATGCTTCCTGGATAGTTACGGTTCATGTTTCTGTATGTTGGATGGTGCTCTTTAACTTTAAGCTTGCAAACATCATTCGGATGCTCTTTGCGAAATTCTTCTAGGCTGGCAGCTTCTTGTTCCGTTGCTTTATGCCGATTTATAGCAACTGCCTTATTATCGAGTGTGTACACGCGGTTCATATTTTCATTGTTTAACACTCTTCTATCATGACGGCGGAACTGTTTAAGCTCATACGGCATATGATTGTTGATGTTGCTATCACAGACATTGCTCGGCAAGACAGAACAAGCAATGCAGTAAGCGTCGAGCCAATGGTCTTTACTTACACCGTGCGCTGCACGATAGTCATGGGTGCTCTTTCCTGCTGTCACAAAAAAGTGCTTTGGAAATAGCACACTCAATTTATTCGTCAGTGCCGGAATGATTTGATTCAATACACTCAAAGCGCCGTACTTTTTGTTAAGTCCAACTTTTTCTTCGGCAAGTTTCTTTTGCCAGGCAGCATCTTTATGAACAAGGTTATGATGCTCCGCGCATAGACCAACGATATTGGCAATGGTGTTGCTGCCATTCTCGGATTGCGGCACTACATGGTGGTAATGGTCGATGGGTTTATCACAGAACAGGCAATGGTGTTCCTGCATTTCAGAAACAGCATTTTCAAGACTCCCTTTTTGGTAGAGTGGGCCTTGTTGGTACTGCCATTTCTGAATGTCAGGATTATCAAGCCGCATGAACGCAAATTTGTTTACTTCAAGCACAACATCACTGATAGGAAGGAACTTTTGCATTTTTCTCACCAAATTGATGTGTGTTTGGAGCAACTGATTCGCGGTAGGCGTAAGCCATCCTTCCGGTCTTGTGCGATTGGTGTACTTTGCTTCTTTGTTTTTAATACCAATGCAGAGTACATCTTTCTTATAACCCGGAAGGCGACGTTTGATGATGCCAATTTCTTTTGCACGTTTGCTAGGATTCTTACTTTGAGCAGTATCTTGCTTCACGCACTTCTTAGAAATGGTGCCATTTGCCTTAGCTCTCCGCTGACGGCGACAACGTCTGCCGTTTGTGCGTCTTGCACGGCGGGCTTTTTTACGGTCTTGCATCAATTTTGGAACCTCTTTGTTGCGAGTTTCCAGATGTGCCGTAAAGACTGCCGTTCCATTTGCTTTAACAACGG
>OLSQ01000153.1_pt1 | contig 71250 bp, 71 predicted proteins | sample 1672561 | NCBI WGS metagenome assembly OLSQ01 (sample SAMEA3136699, study PRJEB25190) | human gut metagenome | biome: human gut; feature: human-associated habitat; material: faeces | place: Austria | collected 2013
AGCGGCGGGATCGGCGGCCGCCATGGCCATTGCCGGCATCGGCGTGAAGCCGGGGCGCCCGCTGCTGGTAATAGGCTTCGATGCGGATGACGCCGGATATCTGTACCACGATCTGGCCCGGCTCGCGGGCGAGGATGCAGTGGCCTTCTTCCCATCGGGCTACAAACGCGACATCAAGTACGGCCAGGTCGATCCACCGTCGGTGATACTGCGCACCGAGGCCCTGCGCCGGCTCGGTACGGCCGACAAATCGCTGAAATATGTGGTGACATGCCCCGAGGCCCTGGCTGAACAGGTGGCCTCGCGCGAACAGATCGACCGGGACACCGTCAGCGTAGAAACGGGCGGCCGCTACGACCTGTCGGAACTGCAGCAGCGGCTTATAGGGCTCGGATTCAAGGAAGTCGACTATGTGTATGAACCGGGGCACTTCGCCGTACGCGGTTCGATCCTGGACGTGTTCGGCTACGGTGCGGAGCTTCCCTACCGCGTGGATTTCTTCGGCGACGAGGCTGACTCGATACGTGTGTTCAACATCGAGACACAGCTGTCGGAGGCACGCCTGCAGAGCATCGACATAGTGGGCGACATCGACGCGCATACAGGCGGCAAGGGCGGCCTGTCGCTGCTCGGCTACATAGACCCGGACACGCTGATCGTGGCCCGCGAGCCCGACCGCACCTGCGCCCGAATAGCGGAGATAGCGGCCGGACACATGTCGGAGAACGCCGTGACCGCCGGCGACATCGACGAGAAGGCCATGAGCCGCGTGGTGGATCCGGAGCAATACCGGCAGGAGGACGCCCGCTTCCGCCATCTGTACTTCACGTCGGCGCCCGACGCGCCGGGCGCCGACGCCACACTGAACTTCGACTGCACGCCGCAGGGATTGTACCACAAGAACTTCGACCTGATAGGCACGGAATTCGGCAAGCTGCTCGCCGACGGCTACAAGATCTATATCCTGAGCGACAACGACAAGCAGTTCGAGCGTCTGCGCGCCATCTTCGCCGACCGCGGCGACGACATTACGTTCACGGGCGTTGACTCGACCCTCCACGAGGGCTTTGTGGATCACAAGACGCGGACGTGCGTATTCACCGACCATCAGATATTCGACCGCTTCCACAAGTACACGCTGCGCAGCGACAAGGCGCGGTCGGGCAAGCTGGCCATGTCGATCAAGGAACTCAACGCGCTGGAAGTGGGCGACTACGTGGTGCACCTGGACCACGGAGTGGGCAAGTTCGCCGGACTGCTGCGCACCGACGTGGGAGGCCACACGCAGGAGATGATAAAGCTCGTGTATCAGAACAACGACATCATCTTCGTGTCGATACACTCGCTGCACAAGCTGTCGAAATACCGCGGCAAAGAAGGCGTCGCGCCCAAGCTCAACCGCATCGGCTCAGGGCAGTGGAACAAGGTGAAGGAGCGCACCAAGTCGAAACTTAAGGACATAGCGCGCGACCTGATACAGCTCTACGCCCGGCGGCGACAGGAGAAAGGATTCGCGTTCTCGCCCGACACGTACATGCAGAACGAGCTGGAGGCATCGTTCGTGTATGAAGACACGCCCGACCAGCTGACGGCCACCAAGGCCGTGAAAGCCGATATGGAGAGCGACCGACCGATGGACCGCCTGATCTGCGGCGACGTGGGCTTCGGCAAGACCGAAATAGCAGTGCGCGCCGCCTTCAAGGCCGCGACGGACGGCAAGCAGGTGGCCGTGCTGGTTCCGACGACGGTACTCGCCTACCAGCATTACACCACCTTCAGCGAGCGTCTGAAGGATTTCCCGGTGCGCGTGGACTACCTGTCGCGCGCCCGCTCGCCCAAGCAGGTGAAAGAAATACTGGCCGACCTGGCCGCGGGCAAGATCGACATCATCATCGGCACGCACAAGCTGATCGGGAAGACGGTGAAGTTCAAGGACCTGGGACTGCTGGTGGTGGACGAGGAACAGAAATTCGGCGTGGCCGTCAAGGAGAAGCTCAAGCAGATGAAGGTGAACATTGACACGCTGACAATGAGCGCCACCCCCATCCCGCGCACGCTGCAGTTCTCGCTGATGGGCGCGCGCGACCTGTCGTCGATCACCACGCCGCCGGCCAACCGCTACCCGATAGTGACGTCGGTGACATCGCTCGATGACGACCTCATGTCCGAGGCGATCAATTTCGAGATGGCCCGCGGCGGGCAGGTGTTCATCGTCAACAACCGCATCGAGGGTCTGATGACGCTGCAGAATATGGTGAACCGCCTGGTGCCGGACGCACGCACGATCGTGGCACACGGCCAGATGCCGCCCGAACAGCTCGAGAAAGCGATCGTAGACTTCGCGGCGCACGACTACGACGTGCTGCTGTCGACAACGATAATCGAGAGCGGCGTGGACATGCCGCGCGTAAACACCATCATTGTGAACAACGCCCAGAATTTCGGCCTGAGCGAACTGCACCAGCTGCGCGGGCGCGTGGGGCGCAGCTCGCGCAAGGCGTTCTGCTATCTGACGGTGCCACCGGGCAATCCGCTGTCGCCGGTAGCGCGGCGGCGCCTGCAGGCCATCGAAAGCTTCTCGGACCTTGGGTCGGGCATCCACATCGCGATGCAGGACCTCGACATCCGCGGAGCGGGCAACCTGCTGGGAGCCGAGCAGAGCGGCTTCATCGCCGACCTGGGCTACGAGACGTATCAGAAAATACTGAAGGAAGCCGTCACGGAGCTGCGCACGGAGGAATTCGCCGAACTCGACCATGCAACCAACGACATCGTGGACAGCGAGGACTTCGTGGCCGAATGCACGGTGGAAAGCGACATGGAGCTGCTGCTTCCGCCCACATACGTGCCGCAGGCCTCGGAGCGCATAGCCCTGTACCAGGAGCTTGACAGCATCGAGCGTGACGATCAGGTGAAGGCATTCGCCGAGCGCCTGCGCGACCGCTTCGGACAGCTGCCGCACGAGACCGAGGAGCTGCTGCGCGTGCCGCGGCTGCGGAGGCTGGCCCGGCGGCTGGGCATCGAGAAAGTCAACCTCAAAGGGGGCGTGATGTACATATACTTTGTGGGCGAGTCGAACCGGGCATATTACATGTCGCCGATGTTCGGACGGCTGCTCACCTACCTCACGGCGCATCCGCGGCGCGTGAAAATCCGCCATAACGCCTCGCGCCAGAGCTTCTCGATCGCCAATGTGAAGTCGGTGGGCGAAGCGGTGGCCATATTTGAAGAAGTGCTTACCCTACCTGCCAGCTGATGAACCCGATAAAGAAACTGCACGGAATCTGGCGCCAGTGGCGCGAGCTGCGGCGGATGCCGCTGCGGCTGGAATTCGTAGTGACCGACTACTGCAACCTCAACTGCAAGGGATGCACCCACTATTCGCCGCTGGCCGAGAAGGAGTTCGCCGACCCGGAGCGGCTGGAGCGATCGATGGAGCATCTTGGGCGGATAGGCGGCGACAAGGTGACACAGGCCTACCTGATCGGCGGCGAGACGCTGCTGTATCCGCGGCTGACGGAGGCAATGGAAGCCCTGCGGCGACATTTCCCGACACAGGAGCTGTATGTGTTCACGAACGGGCTGATGCTGCCGCGCATGCCGGAGGGATTCTGGGAAGCGGCCCGGCGGCTCGACATCATCATGGCCGTGACGCTGTATCCGGTAAAATTCGACTATGACGCGGCCCTGGAGCTGTGCCGCGAACGCGGCGTGCGCACCGAGGTGTTCGGCGACCGCAAGGCCGAAGGGTGGTTCTGGCGCTTCGGCCTCGATCCGAAGAAAGGGCAGAACCGGCGGCTGGCACATTTCAAGTGCTACAGCCGCGGATGCGTGTCGATAACGGGCGGCAGGCTGTATCCGTGCTCGATCAGCGCCTGTGTCGGCCATCTGAACAAGGCCTGCGGGACGGATTTCCGCCACGAGCCGGGCGACTGGCTCGATGTGGACGCAATCACCGACATAGACGAGGTAAAGCGCTTGCGCGACAATCCCGTGCCGTTCTGCGGCTACTGCGTGAATCCGCCCTCGACGGTGCCATACGGGCCGTCGCGGCGCGAAGCCTCGGAATGGGTGAACCAATAGCGCGGCCGGGATGTTGATTCTATGACGGAGCCGAATGCTCCGGCACGCGAAACATTACCGACCAATACTATAAAAAAATGACTGACAGACTTACACACGACGAGCGCAAGGTGCTGCCCGACGATATCTACGGGCTTCCCGAACGCCACGAATACCCGATGCCCGACGCCGCCCATGTGCGCGCCGCCGAGGCTTATTTCCGCTACTGTCCCGAAGAACTGAAACCGAAGCTGGCACGCGCCATACTGGCCCGCGCACGTGAGTACGGCGTGGATGTAGAATCGCCCACCGTACTGAGCTACGCCGGGAAGTAGGCTGAATCAGCGCATAAATTGCCGACGGAGCGGGCGCCAAACCTGCTGCGCCGGCTTTCAGCGTATAGAGCCCGGCGTACTATTCATTGCCGGGAGCTTCTGATTTTTCCTTTTTCCGACGCTCGTTTTTCTTATAGACACGGCCTCCGAAATAAGCGGCAACCAGGCCAGCCACTACGGGCAGGAATGCGATAATCGAGATTTTCATGAATTCGAAGATTACCGTGAAATTCCCGGAAGTTCCTACGATGATGCAGAAGTGCGATATACATACCGCATGCCGGAACAAGAAAACATTTGGGAATACTTTCAGATACTAATACAGCGGCTAAGATCTTTTGCAGACAATCCGTTCATGACCGGACCTGACGGGGTCACAAAGCCAAACGGCAAAATCAAGCAAATCGCTGAAACTAAGACAGTTTCAGCGATTTTTGTAATACCCCTATCCGGCAAAATAACGCACATTGTAAAGTTAGGCAGTGTACAAATCGTGAACAGTCGCATTCGTGAACAGTTTGTTCACTACGGCTGCAAACATAACCGCAAACCTCTGGCCTTCTGTGTTTTTCTGCGATTTGCGAACTTGAAAGTGGGGCCGACATACACTCCGCAAGGTTCAAAACCCCACTTTTAGAGTATTTAGAATTGAATTTTAACATCAATTCATATTCTTAACTCTATTATGCCTAATCCAGACGTGTTTTTAACTCTTTTACGCCGGTATCGCTGGAATCGGGAACGCTGTCATTCGTGAACAAGGCGGCAGAACGATGCAATATAATGAAGTTGACGAAAAATAACCGTGAACAGATTTATGAACATCGGTTCTTGTTCACGGAGCTGTTCACTGAATTTGCTATACGACATTGAGTTTATGGCTCTTGCCTGTTGTGAAATTGGGCGAAAATGATTATATTTATATAACCATTAATCCACAATTTCAAATTATGTTACATGATTCTTATTTCACCTTGTCTTTCATAGCAAGGAAAGCCCGTGCCCTCCGCAACGGCGAGTATCCTATCTTCGTCCGCATTACCGTCAGCGGTCAAATCGCAGAAATGAACCTCGGCCGCAGTGTCGCCCCTGAGAACTGGGATCAGAAGCGCGCCATGTCGAAAGGGCGCTCGCGCCGTGATCTCGAACTTAACAAGTATATCGAGGTAGTCAAAGCCAGATTTCTTGAAATCCACAATATGCTCGTAAGGGAGGGAAAGATGGTCAATCCGAAAATCCTTCGTGACCATTTCCTCGGCACCGTGGAGAAACCGAAGATGCTCTGTGAGGTGTTCCGTGAAACCAATGTGAAGCGTAAGGAAGAACTCGACCGTGGCGACATCGTAAAAGCCACCTATCAGCGCTGGGAGCGTTGCGTGGTCTATCTTGAGGAATTCTTCAAACTGACGCAGAACATTGAGGATATGCCCATCAAGGATGTGACTTCCGGAATAATTGATGACTTCGAGCATTTCCTGCGCATGAAAAAAGGATGTGCCAACAACGCCGCAGTCCGCTATGTGCGCTGTGTCAAGAATGTTATGCAGTATGCACTCGCCCACAAGTGGATATCACACGACCCTTTCATCGGCAAGAAATACCAGCGCACCCACACCGAGCGTCAGCATCTGAACGAGGCTGAGCTGAAGGCTGTAATGGAGCTTGACCTGAAAGACCTCTCGCGTCTTGAGGTCGTGCGCGACACCTTCGTGTTCTGTTGCTTCACGGGACTGGCGTTCTGCGACATCAAGTCGCTCAAACGCTCCGATATCACCACCGATGCCGAGGGTAATACATGGATACGCAAGGCCCGTGAGAAAACAGGCGAGATGAGTATAATCCCGATGCTTGCCGTGCCACGCAGAATCAGCGAGAAATACGCTACCAACCCGGTTGTCCTTCAAAAGGATGTAGTTCTGCCTGTAATCACCAACCAGAAGATGAACGCATATCTCAAGGAGATAGCCGACCTCGCACGGATTGACAAGCATCTGACAACACATTTGGCGCGCCATACATTCGCGTCACTGTCGCTGAGCAACCATGTTCCGATTGAGAGTATTTCCCGAATGCTCGGTCACGCGGACATCCGCACGACACAGATTTACGCAAAGACGCAGGAAAAGACCATATATGATGACATGGCATCCATGCGTCATAAATTCGACTGTGTGATGATGAACTGACATAAGGCGGCGAAAAACACAACAATAACGGCAACCGGGCGTAGAGCTTGGTTGCCGTTATCGTATCAGTCGAATTTGGGTCGGTAGTTGGATTGCAGGAAGATTTCAATGTCGTCCTCGGCATATAGGATTTTGCCGTCAAGCCGGTAATAAGGGATTAGTCCCCGGTCGCGGTAGTACTGTGTTGTGCGTCGGCAAACTCCAAGCAGCTCCGACAGCATGGCATCGGTGATGAAACGCTTGCCGTGGAGTAATGGATGGTATTCTTCTTTTAGTCGTTGGCACATATCGGTAATTTCATCGGCTTGTGCTGTCAGGCGCAGTATGCGCGCGTCGTTGGCGGTAACTGTTTCTTTCATTGCCCCGATGCTTTTTCCTTGACAATCAGACCGGCTATATCGCTTCCTTTGAATTGCGATAACCGTCCGAGATGTGAGAACCCGATTTTGCCGCGTTCTTTCATTGAGCGCAACTTTCGCTCAGATATGTGGAGATAGTCGCAGGTCTGTTTGGTTGTGAGCCAGTCTGACAGTTTCTTGTCGCGCAACTGCTCGTAAAGAGCCTTGACGGTCTTGTGAAGAAAATCGACACGGCTGATGAGCGCATCGAAAACTTCACGTTCAATTTCAATGGTGTCCATAAATTTTTGTGGATTAAGTGGATTTGTATAGTGGTGGTTGGGATAATGTTGAAAAAAGTAGGCGGGTATCCCTCCCGCCTTCTCACCACTAAATCCACAATCAAAATAAATTATGACTGCGATTCAGTGGCAAAGTTAGCGATTTTTATCGGATTATGCGCTATGGTCAAGCGGCTATTTTTCAATCACGATATAAATTATCGCTGTAATTATCGCTGTCGTGGCGGTCATTCGTTTTTGGGTGTGTAGCGCAGAATGTCGGTGACAGTATCGGTGAGCCATTCGCCGAAGCCCTTGACAACCTTTCTGCCTGTTATTGTGCCGTAGGGTATTTCGTCAGCTCCGTATTGCCCCACCAGTATGCTATGGGCAAGATTGTAGGGAGCGAGGTCAAGCAGCAGACGGTCGCCTTCGGGCGTGCAGGCGATAGTGCCGTCCTCTATCGTGATGAACCCCTTGCGCATAAGACCTTCGAGTGCCGTGCCGTATTCGTGTACGGTGTGGCAGTAAGGCATATCAGGGTGCGTAGTGTCTGCGGTCAGCGTCGCATATCCGGTGAGGTTGGCAAGTGTCGGAACAAAGCCGTATGAAATGGGAGATACCTCTTTGACCGGTGCCATCATCTTTTCGACTATGGTGATTGTCTGTTCCGATGTGCCGGGATATTCGGGCTTCGGCTCCTTCACCTCCCATCGGCAGGTGAATGTCAGTCCGGCGATTTCAGCCGTCACAGTGGCATACTGTTTCTTTTCCGGTGGCATTGCCGCCACTTCCATGCGCCCTGCAATAAGTCTGTACAGGCTGCGCTCGGTCTTTGTGGCTCGTTTGGACAGTCGGCGCAACACAGTTATGCCGTTGCCGGCGTCCGGTGCGGTGACGTATGGCGATGAGATAAAGCCCTGCTCGTAGAGCTTCTCCGCTGTCCTGACGGTGAGCGACGGCATAAAGCCGAAATTGTCGAATGCGTCCATCTGGAGAGTGAGCATCGTGTGGAGTCTGACTACCGGTGCATCTTCCTCCGTGACGGTCATCCGCGCCTTGACGGGTTCGCCGACAGGGATAGTGTCAACGATTGCGGCGCAGACCCTCTCGCTCTGCCAAGACTGATCAGAAATGAGGTGCAGCCCTCCGTAATCGAGGAAGATTCTGTACGCCTTCGGCTGGGCGTCATATTGTGCCGCCTGTTCATCCATGTCACCGAGATACTGCATGGCTACGACCTCCTTGCGTGTCAGCGGCCCGCCTTCGTAATACCAGCGTTTGAGAACTCCGGCGAAATTATATTCAAACATCATGTCCATCGCGCCTGCCACAAGACCCGACTGGGCGAGATTGTGCAGGTGACGGCCCTTTTCTCGCTTGGAGAATGAACGCCTGATAGATGAACGGGTAATGCGGGGAAGCCACATGCGGCTCGTCGGATGCCCGACTCGGAAGTGTCGGCAGATATTGAAGAAACGCGCCTGAGCGTCTGCACCCTCGTCTGAGGCGAAGACAACCTCTTTCGCGTTGCGGAACAGCGGTTTGAGTACGCGGTCACGTTTCTTGTCGGTGACGGCAATCTTGAATTTTTCCGGCACGAATGGCAGACTTCCGTTTGTGGCCTTGTCAAGACCGACAGGCTTGATGAAGCCGCGGTGAACATAGGCAACAGTGATGTCGCCGTTGGTATATACCCCGTATGCCGAGTTAAGTGTCGCCTTCAACGCATTGGCGACGGCTCTGGCTATGCGGTATTTCTCGCATACAATCAGTTGTGTCATAATTTTTGTGGGTTTAGTTGGTGAATGTTTTGAGAACATGGGGAGGCCGCGCGTACCTCCCCATGTCGTGAAGATACTTGTCAGGATATTGACAGGTTGCCGGAGGCGGGATATTTGTCGCAGTGGATTTATGGATTCAGTGGTCGGATTTATGTTCCGGCAGACGTGTCAGCGAATCGCGGTCGTTTTGACTGTGGATAACGGATGAAGTGGTGAGGCGGCTACGGCTTTGGAGTCTTGGGCTTGGGCTGGTGCTGCTTTTTCTGCTGCGCCTCGTCCTTCGGCTGTGTCTGTCCGCGCTGGAGCGGTTCATTCACGTTCTTGGTCGCCTCGTTGGTCTTTCCGTCGTTGTTGACCGCCATCTGGGTTTTGCTTTCCTCGGCGATGCCCACCACCTTGTCGCGGTCGGGATATACGCGGGTGGTCTGAGGCTTGCGCTCTTTGGGATCATATTGCAGGTATATGGTACAGTTGTTGCCACTCCTGTCCTTGCCCTCACCGACGAGTACCTGTTTCCCGGCGAGGTAGTCAGCCTGTTTCTGCTCGTCAAGCGGGATATGGTACCACTGTGTCAGACGCTTGGGGTTGCCGTTGGCGTCGTGCCAGTTGTCTTTGAGGCTTTGCCCGGATTGTTGCTCGCCCTGTTGCTGGCTCTGTTGTGCCTGCTGTGCCTCCTGCTCGTTCTGCTGACGGTACTGAGCCGAGTTGACAAAGGCGATGTCACGCTTGGAGGCGTTGTATTGCAGGTCGGCGGTGAATTTCTGACCGTTGGGGAGTTCGACGTGCTGTTCCTTGATAAGACCGCCGCTTTTGAGTATGCCTATCTGCTGCATCGTCAGATTTATATTGGCAACCTTCTGTTTGATAAAGATTTTATCGACAGGGATACTCTCGATCTCGTTTGTGAGCCGGTCTATGCTCACGAGGCATTTATGCACCTCTCCCGTCGCTGGGTCTTTGAGGTCAACGGCTTTGCCGAGATTGCCCGTGTTGGATAACTCCACCTTGTCCTCGGCGGTGAATGTGTAGCCCCGGAATGGCTGGTCAAGCAACGGTTCTTTCCTGACGAAATGGGGCGTGAGCGAATATGTGCCGTCGGGATTGGTACGGAATGACAGGCGTGCGTCCAGCTTTTCGCCGCTTCCGTCGGGGGCGTTGACTTTATGGAGTTCCGGCGACTTGTGGTGGTAAACCATCTGCTGGAGCGCGCCGGACTTTTCAAGATCCTCCCGGCTGATGCCCCATTGTTTCTCTATCTCCGCCCAGTTCACCTTGTCGGGATCAACCGGTTTGATTTTTGCGGCGGGAGCCTTCATCTTGACGCGGTATTTGTCAAGCATCTCCCTGTTGGTTTCGGGGTCGTTAAGCATTTCCGCCATAGGCTGCCCCAGAGCCTCGTAGTCGGCGGCCGACATCTTGAATATGCCGAAGGTGGTCGGGTTCTTCGCCTGACGCATAAAGTTGGCGATGAATGCCTCGATGGGGTTTTGCCCTTTGGTGAACTTGATGAGTTCGCTTAACGGGGTCGATTTTACATCGGCCATTTTTGGGGTGCCGTCGGGGTTCTGACCGACGACCGCGCCTACCTGCCCGGTTTCATTGTTACGGGCAATCAGCACTTCTTCCTTTGGATTTTCTTCCATGAGTGAATTAAAGATTTAGCGGTGATCATTTATCGGTGTTTCCACCGGTGTTGTTATGTTTTTTCTTCATCTTGGGATAGTCAGGATGACGGGAGCTGATGAAGTGATTGTCTATGAAATCATTGAAGGCTTCCTGTGTCACGAATGCCGCCCCGCAGGTCAGACTTTCGTAGATCTCAATTTTTCCCTCGTCACGGTATTTGCGCATTGTCTTTTTGGAGATGTGCAGCCCAAAGGCCACATCATCAAGGGATATTATACGCTTACCGTGGTAAAATAATTCGGGAGGTGCGCGAATGTCGTCATTGTGAGTTCTGATGCCGGCGAGAGCCATGCCTGCAATCACAGCGGTCTTGAAGTCCGCTTCGGTGGATGCCCCGTTGCCCATAATGTCATTCCGCGTCTTTGGTGCTGAACATCTCTCTGAGTGCCACGCTCAAAAATACGAACATGAGGCAACCGACAAACCAGTCGATATTCTCAGCAATGTCATCGCACGCAGGAGCGGAACATGCTTGCTTTCTGTCGAACTTACGCTTGAATGAACGTTTTTTGTTTCTCGTGGAAGACTTCTTTACGAAGTCGGTGGCGTTGGGTGGATTTTTTGTTTCCATTCGGTTGTTTTGTGTTTGGTTTGCGAGGAATAGCCCTCGGTTGAAATTATAACCGAATGGTTGAAAATTGAGGTAATCCGAGGCGTGTTAAAATCAACAATCCGCTAAATAGCAACCTCTTAATAGCTTGAAATTTACAATAGTTAAAATTTTGCTTTCACGCTGGATAGTAAACAAACCTGAAGATTATGCGTGAAATATATCCTTAAAATGAAAAAATGGCAGATTAGATTAAGGCAAAAAATAGCGTGCAATTCACGCCATCTCTCTTGAAGGTTCTGGACTACCTATTGTCGAAAAGGTGTGTATGCACGCTATGCGGTAAGCATAGCATAAGCATCACGCCAAACTCGACATTCGTAAATTGTCCAGATCTACAAGAGAACTTATGCGGAAGTTATGTTATCCTATAAATTTGATGCGATTGACTCTACAACCGCAGTCTTTGCTATTTTAACACTGCAAAGTTAGTTATTTTTTATGAGCTGTCAAACCTCCGGCTCGCCCTTCTTGCCGATGCGGTGTTTCTTACGCTGTTCTATCAGAGCGCGTTCCGATATTCCCAACAGCTTTGCCGCTCCTGTCCAAGAACCACTGCGACGGTAGGCCTCAATGATTTTTTCCTTGTCTTTTTGCGGCTTGCGCAGAGTAAGGCTGTCATCTGCATCAGGCTCTGACTGGCTGAAATTGAGATCGGCTGCCGATATTACATCTGTTTTTGAATGGAATGCGGCATAGAGAACGGTATCTTTCAGTTCCCTTACGTTGCCGGGCCACGGGTGCAGCTTCAACGCTTTGACTGCCGAGGCATCGAGCTTTTTCCTGTGCTGTTCTCTGCTGTGGGCAAAACGTGTCAGGAAATAGTCTGACAACGGCACGATATCTTCGGTCACCTCCCGCAATGGCGGTACTGTTACGTCAACCTGTCGTAGTGTGTAGAACAGATTTGGGCGGAACGTCTTTTCAGACACCATACGGCGCAGTTCGGGATCTGCTGTGCATATAACCCTCACATTCGGATGCTCGTTTTCAAGTATGTGCAGAAGCACCGATTGTTTCTCGAAGTTCAGCAACTGCACGTTCTTGATGATGATTGTACCGCCGTCAGCCTTTTTGAAGTATCCTTCCATACGGTTAAGGACTTCACTTCGCAGATTTGCAGGGTCGTGGTTGCCTACCAGAGCCGCGCCGCCGGCTTCTATGACGGTGCATGGCTTTTGTGACCGCGAACTGAGCCTGTAAATCTCTTTTGCAATCTGCTCTTTTCCTGAGCCGCATTCGCCGAAGATGACGGCATTGACGTCCGTCGCGGCAATATTTCTTATTGCCCTTTCAATCCCGGCAAACGCCTCGCTCCAGCGAGGGATAAGCTCGTCAGGAAGCAACAGCATTGTTCTGCCCGGTCTTGCATACCTGCCCACTGTTTCGACAAGTTGCTTGTCCATTGCCGGACGCTGAATGATGTTGACGGCACCGCCATCCTTCATCACATCGGCAATATCCAACGGGTTGAGATTGTCCACTATGGCGATTACGGGGAATCCGTATCCCTCCGCCTTCTGCCAGTTGATTAACTCCTGCGCTGTGCCACGGGCGAATTTCATCGCCGTGACGATCACTGCGCCGGGTGGCAGTTTCGCCACCTCTTCCTTTGCAGCCTCCATATTCTCAACGGCAATCGGCTCATAGCCGGACTTGACAAGCAAGCCCACCATAAGCCGACGGTCTGATTCGGAGGCATCTACAATGAGTACCTTGTTCATTGTTCTGTTTTTAATTAAATTTGAAATTATTATAGATTTGGGTTGTCCGATATAATTTGTCATCGACTCTTATAGTGTCGGATAGCCAAAATTGAATCAAAATTACAAAGAGTATAGGTGCGCTATGTTTCGCTTTAATCGGAGATAATTGTTCTTTTTTCGGGAAAAGCACGGTAAATGAGAAAAGTGTATCTAAGACAGTAAAAAATAGAAGTTGTATCAATATAGCATCCCGATAAAGCCGGGCTTTCCTGAGAAAATATCAAAATAACATATCCAATACGACAAAGCCACTGGCAGACTGCGTCTCTGCCAGTGGCTTTGTTATTTTACCGGGTTTATGGTTTATTTACCGTTACTCTTGAATTTATCTACGACAGGTCGCAAGGGGTTTGAATATTCAGGACCGAGGTCTGTTTCAATTATATTGAGCAAAGCAGAAAGCTGGTCGGGGGTAAGCCCCTGATGGAGACATATACCCATATGTGCCGCTGCCATTGGCTCAACTCCGCCAACTCCGGCGATTATAGATACTGTGGCGAGTTCCCTGTCCTGCCACGAAAGAAGGTCACGTGCAAAGATGTCGGCAAACAGATGTTCCTTGAGGAATTTCTCGATCACAGGGGCAAACACCGCATAGCCGGCTTTTGGAGCATCTGCAGGAACACCCGACAGTTCCGCGAGGGTCTTTCTGCCAAGGTTGTATTTTTCGGCATCGGTCATGTCTGGGACAGGGGTTGATTCTTTGCCGATGGTGTCGTTTATGCCTGCTTCTTTGCGGCGGTCAAGAACCGACATGAATATCTGGATCGCGCGCAACGAGCGGGGAAAACCGGCGTAGGCGTATGCCTGAACAAGTATCTCCTTGATTTCATTCACAGTCATTCCGGCTTCAAGCCCCTGCACAAGTGCCGTCTCAAGGTGCTGAAGGTCGCCACGACCTGTATATGCGCCTATCGCCACTATAGCCTGCTGGCGGGGAGACAGCACCCGGTTTGCCTCGGCGTATTTATTTGCCGCATCGGTAGTTGCGGTCATATATTCCGTGTCAGAAACCGGAGAAAGCCATGTGACTTCATTGTTTCCCGGATTACACTCAATCGCAATATGAGCGAACCAACTGTCGGGAGCCGCACCGTGCCAGTGTTCGATATCGGGAGCTATCTCCACGATATCGCCCGGATATAGACGGCGTGCCGGTTTTCCTTTCTCCTGATAATAACCGATGCCTGCGGTCGCAATCAGGATCTGACCGCCTGAGTGGCGGTGCCAGTTATTGCGGCAGCCCGGCTCGAAGGTCACATTGAACATCGGCACATTCAGATCCTTGACCTCCGAGAGAGGATACAGGTAGGCTGTGCCTATAAAATTCGGATTGCCGGTCATGGCGTTTCCGATTGGATATGGCTGTTCAAACTGTTGAGCAACCATCGTGAATGATGAAATTATTGCCATAGTCGCCAATAATATTTTTTTGAATTTCATAACTGTGAATTTTGCTGTTATTCGAGATAGAGCAAAATTACATAACTAATAACAAACCGTAGTTTTGAATAATACGGAGACTTTTACCTAAATTTCCGACATGAACTGTAAGATATGAATCAGTGTTCTGGATACTAATGCTTTGTGTCAACTGAAACGTTTTTATTTTCTCCGAATTTGGATATTATAGCCGAAAAAAGTATAAAGCCATCGACGACACATTTTCGTTATTTTGGTACAAAATTCAATTACAGATGAAAAAGATTTTATGTTTACTGATAGTGTTGATGAATATGATACAGGTAAATGCCAGTGACTCACCGAAAATCATCAGCCGCCCGATTGAAAAGGTCAATTTTAATCCGGTGACTTTTGAAAACAGAGAAAACGGTCTGAAACTCGCGGGAATTTTGTTTACACCGCGTGACTTTGACAAATCGAAGCAATATCCGGCGGTAATTGTCGCCGGGCCGATGTACAGCACGAAAGAACTTACGCAGAGTATCTATGCGGAGATGCTTGCCACATATGGCTATGTCGCACTTGTCTATGACAACTCTACGATAGGTTCGAGCGAAGGTCATCCGCGTGCATTTGAGGACCCTGCATTGAAAGGCAGTGACGCAAGAAGCGCGATAGCATTTCTCACGACATTACCATACGTAAATAAAAATGAAATAGGAGCAGTCGGGATATGTGGCTCCGGTTCATACATACCGGCTGGACTTGTGGATGACACAACCGTGAAAGCAATAGTATCCATCGTGCCGTTTACGGTAATGGACCGGATTCACACCGCAACAGACGAGCAACTTCTGAAAGAAAAAGCAGAATATGAATCCGGAGGAGATGCAAAAAGACTGAATCTTATCGAACCGGGAAGCGAGGGTGCTGCCTACTATATGAATCCGGAAAGAGGTGCGGCACCGAATTATGTTCCATGCGTGACATGGTCACAGCTTGAATGGCATAAATTTCATCCGACAGAAATAATCAAGAAACTCCACAAGCCCTATCTTGTCATAACAGCCGAGAATGCGTTTACGCGTCCGGGTGCGGAAGAAATGTATGAGAATGCACCGGGGCCAAAGGAATTTCACATGGTCAAGGGTGCTTCACATTTCGAAATGTACGATGTAGAGCCATATGTTCTTGAGAATATTGATGTAATATGTAACTTCTTCAATAAATACATGATTGACAAATGAAAATTTTACCGATAATAATCTTTTCGGCTATGAGTATGACAAGTTTTGCTACAAAGCCGCTTATGATTGAGCGACAGGGGCAATTTCCGGTCGGAGGCACCACCATTGAGCGTCCCGGCACATTTGACCCCGACACATTTACCGGCTGGACCAATCCGGTTCAGGACGGACAGACATATCGTTGCGACCATGCTTTCGCCCGCTATCAGATACCTGTGAATGCAAAAAAGCTGCCACTTGTATTCGTTCACGGTTTTGGTGGCGATGGAGTCTGCTGGGAAACCACACCTGACGGGCGTGACGGTTTTGCCACTCTCCTGCTGCGCGAAGGATACCCGACTTACGTCCTTGACCTTCCGGGCAGAGGTCATGCCTCTCGCACAAGTGCAGAAGTCACGGTAAAGCCCGTGGCTGACGAAGAGTTCTGGTTCGACATCTGGCGTATGGGCTTATGGCCCCAGTGGAACGAAGGAATCCAGTTTCCTAAGGATTCACTGAGTGTATCCAACTTTTTCAGGCAGATGGTGCCCGACCTGAGCAACCATCAGCTCGATGTGGCAGCTCTTGACGCCGTGTCGCAGAAAATCGGCGACAATATTCTTGTGACCCACTCGGCGGGAGGTTTTCCCGGATGGATGGCGGCAATGAACAATCCTCAGGTAAAAGGAGTGGTGGCTCTTGAACCTGGAGGCTTTGTCTTTCCTGAAGGCGAGGTGCCTGAGCCACTGCCGGGACTAACGGGAGGACTTGCCGGAGTGGCGGTAGCTCCTGACAAGTTCACGGAACTCACAAAAAAGCCGATTATCATATATTTCGGCGATTATATTCCCGAATCAAATGCCACGACATTGGGCGGGAGCAACTGGGAAGTCCGCCTGAAGATGGCCCGTGAGTTTGTAAATGCTGTCAATCGTCATGGCGGTAATGCCACACTGGTCGAACTCCCGAAAATCGGCATCCGAGGCAATTCCCATTTTCTTATGCAGGAGCTTAACAACGATGTTATTGCCGCACACATTGCCCAATGGCTGCAACAGAATAACCTTGCTAACTGATTATGAACGTACTTGTAATAAACGGAAGCCCTGAAATCCACGGTTGCACAGACAGGGCTTTACAGGAAGTTGAGCGTATCCTGAATCAAAACGGGATTGATACTCATCGTGTAAATATCGGCAATAAGGATGTCAGAGGCTGTATCGGTTGTCGGAAATGTCGAACAACAGGCAGATGTGTATTCAGCGATGTTGTAAACGAAACGGCTCCGCTTTTTGCCGCGTGCGACGGTCTGTTGATTGGCACTCCTACCTATTTTGCCGGAGCCAATGGTCAGTTGCTGTCTTTCCTTGACCGACTGTTTTATTCGACAATGGGAACTTTTGACAAGACAATGAAAGTCGGGGCTGCTGTTATTTCGTCCCGGCGTGCAGGTTCGACTTCCGCGTTCGATGAAATCAACAAATACTTCACCATATCGTCAATGCCGATAGTATCCAGTACATACTGGAACGAAGTCCATGGTTATACCCCCGAAGATGTTGAAAAAGACAAAGAAGGACTCCAGACCATGCGCAATCTCGGCCATAATATGGCTTTCCTTATAAAAGCCATAAAGTCAGCCAAAGAAGCTATCGGGATGCCTGAACAAGAAAGGGATGTCTTTACAAATTTCTTTGCACGGGATTAATCTGACTCTTCTAAGAGAATAAAGCGGCCTGATGGATTTTCACCATAATGCCGCTTTGTTTCAATTAGTATGTGAGGTCTTAAATTGTCTTGCCGAGATTGTATGCCTCCTGCATATATTGTGATTGCTCCACGGCTCCCTTTCTTCCCATACCGATGGCTTTAACCATTCCTCTTTCAACAGGATTTGGCAGACATACGACAAAGCCTCGGAACGCGAATATCGCGGTCTCCGCAGTGGAATCCTCGGCATCAGCACATGCCGTAATATAGTAGAATTCTTTACCGGCAAGTCCCTTGTTGCGGAAACAACGGTCCATGAGAGTTTTAAGCTGTCCGTCGATGTTCATATAATAGACAGGACTTGACAACACTATGATGTCGGCGTTTACCATCTTGTTGATAATCAGTGGAGCCTGATCATCGGAGGCTACCGAATCGGCTGAATGTTCATGCTGCTCGTGGAAGAAGTCGATTTTGTAATCGTCAAGAAAGACTTTCTCAACATTGCCGCCCGCTTCCTGTGCTCCGCGCACAAACTCATCGCAAAGTAAATCAGTATTACCGCCTTTACGCGGGCTTGCCGAAAGCACAAGCACATTCTTACGGCTCTTGTTGATTGTCGAAGTATCCGACTGCGCGATATTATATACCGGCAGATTCTGCTCGACTCCACTTGTAGAATTACCATCTGCCACCTCTACGGTTTTTACACACGAAACCGCGCACAGGCAAAGAAGAGCGATGGCAGACTGTGTTATGATTGATTTATTCATTCTGATAAATTTTAATGATGTTTATTGTTGTGTGTTCTGTTGTAATGCCATAGCTGCCAGCTGTTGATTATATTCTGCCAAAGAATATAACTGCCGGGAGCTATCGAGGTTATGGGGATAAGGTAGGTGTATGAAATCCAGATGGCGAATACCGTGTTTTTCTGTCCCAGTCCCTGACCTCCGCTTATACGGTCGTTGTACCATCCTCCTATTATCTTGCCGGCCGCAAATTGCACACAGCAGGCTACAAGTCCGACAACCGACAAGGTAATAATAAGATGAACGGCGGCATTGCTGTTGACTATTGACCTGAGAGTCTGACCGACGACAACCATCAATGCGATACCCCACAGATAAAACGCCACTGATCCGCAATATCTGAGGATAATATCCAGTACTTTTGGCAGAAATACCCTTACACCCCATGCCACAAAAAACGGGAAGATAAGCAAGGGGAACACCTGTCGGCTAATCAGTACGAGCTGATAGATGAATGATGTGTCTCCTTTACCCTCAATCAAAGGAAATGCCAGAGGGATGGCTATTGCCGCGGCAAGGTTGCTGGTTATTGTATAAGAGGTCAGTGAGGCCTCGTTGCCTCCGAGTTTCCCGGTAATCACAGCGGCGGCGGTCGCTGTCGGTGCGATCAGACACACCATAGCTCCCTCTGCCGCAATTCTGTAAGGGAATGAAGGAAACTCGAAAAGCAGACCTCCTATAAGACCGCAAGATATAAGCTGGAATGCCACAAGTATCAAGTGCCATTTCCTCACCTGCATATGTGCGGGATTGATTTTGCAGAATGTGAAAAACAACATTACAAAAACCAACACAGGTATGAAATAAGACACAAAAGACTCCGTGACTCCTTTAAGCGGCGAGAGGAATCCAATCAGATGAAATGCCAGAAAAATCAGCGTTCCGGCAGCTATGCTGATTGGTAACGTCCACTCCTTGTATATTCGTAATGCAGCGTTCATGCCTGTGGTGAGAATATGAATCAGTCAGGAAGTTCAGCACGGGTCAGAAGCCTTTGTTTGTCTTCGAGCGACATATTGAAGAACCTTTTTTCTTTGTTCAACTCATGGATCTGTTCCATTTCTTCCGGAGTGAGCTCAAAATCGAATATATTGATATTTTCAGAGATATAGCCGTGGTCTGTCGCACCCGGTATTACAGAAAAACCTTTCTGTATGTGCCAACGCAATATTACCTGCGCAGGTGTTTTGCCATGAGCTTCGGCTATGTTCATCAGTACCGGATCACGGAACAATGCTCCGTTGCTCATAGCACCTCCGAGCGGAAACCAACATTCGACCTGAATGTTTTTCTCAGCGGCTTTTTCCTGCCATTTCTCCCGCTGCGCGTGTGGGTGAAGTTCAATCTGCAAAGCCACAGGCTTTATTCTTGCCCATTCGTTGACGGCAGTGAAAAGTGTGTCGGCAGCATCGAAATTACTGATGCCGAGTGAACGGACTTTACCGGATTCCACGGCTTTTTCCATATCGCGCCATGCGCCGCGCCAGTCTCCGACGGGCTGGTGGACGTAGAGAAGGTCTATATAATCCACACCAAGCCTGTCCAGCATCTTGTCAATGCCTTCGAGTGTCTTTCCCTCGCCGTATTCAGTCGGCCAGACTTTACTCGTAATCCAGATGTCTTCACGAGGCACACCACTTTCCTTAATGCCCTTTCCGACACCACGCTCTATGCCGTAGGCGTGGGCCGTGTCAATATGCCGGTATCCGTTTTTCAGCGCAAAGCAGATGGCGTCAGCCATTATGCTGTCACCGGGGACATTGAATGTGCCTATTCCAAACCGGGGCATTGCGAGCCCGTTGTTCAGAATGACATAAGGCTGGTTGTTTATGGTTGTGTCCTGCAACACGGAATGATTTTGTGCAAATGTGCCAATCGTGACAAGGCATGCACAGAGCGTTAACAGGGTCCTTCTAATCATAATGTGCGATTCATTTTACAGGACAACCATTTCTGTCGTATTCTCACTGCGCACAATATATATGCCTTTCTGCGGTACGGACACCTCCGATTTAATGCCGTCATATACGACATTGCCGGTCGTATTGTAAACCGTTATATTGGCATTGTCGTCAACGGCGACATCATTAATGCCGGAGTTGCCTGGAATCATTCCTATACGGTTCAGCCACTCTGTCACGCCCGATGTGCTGCTGTTTCTTGCACCGAATCCTTCAAGATGATCTGCGGCAGGTGTGATTTCAACAATCTTGGCAAGTGTCTCGTCGCGATATGTTGCCGCATAAGTGCAGAAAGGTACCACAGTCTTTCCGGCGAAGTCGTAACTTTCGGCAAATGTGTGGATAATCATAGGTGCTTCATGCCACCACACCGGGCAGCCAATGAATATCACATCATAGTCATCCCAGTCTGCCACCTTGTCCTTTATGGCAGGCCGGGCGTTGGTGTCCCGTTCTTCAAGTGCCACTTCGGTGCAGGGTGTGTACTCCGAAGGATAAGGCACCACCGGCTCTATTCTGAACAGTTCGCCTTGTGTCTGATTGGCGATGTAGTTCGCAACGGTTTCCGTATTTCCTCCCCAGCTGAAATAAGCTATAAGGATTTTGTTAGGGTTGGCTGCTCCGAGTGAGAGCGGGGCAATTGTCGCCGCAATGACAGCAATTGCAAGTAAAATTGTTTTTTTCATAATGTGCCTGTAATTGTTTTTGCAAAGTTACAGACACGATGACAATGGGTTGTTATGATATTTTCGGAGGGAACAACCGTTTTTACTGAAAACGCTATTCCCTGTATTGAGTAGGGTTCAGACCGAGAGTACGCTGGACATAGCGACTAAAATACGCCGGTGATGAAAATCGGAACATATCCGAAATCTGGACGAAAGTCAGACTCTTGTCGCGCAGAAGCCGGGCTATTTCAAGCGATGTATAGCGGTTTATCCAATAGTTTGCCGGATAACCACTTACCTTTTTTGATACCTCCGACAGATATTTCGGGGTAACACACAGGGCATCGGCATAATATGTCACCTCGCGGTTGTGACGGTAATCCCCGTTTTCCAGCATATTCAGAAAACGGCTCATGATAGAGGCGTTCTGTGTGGATATGGAATCTTCTCCGCTGAGGGTTGAATGGAAATCAAAGAAATCGAGTATTGCCGACTGCACGGCGTTGATAAGCAGCTCGCGATAAAAATTGTGCGATGTCTGGTTCAGACGGTAATCAATCCAGCGGAAATCACGCTCGCATACAAACCGCTGTTCGTCGGTCAGGTGCATCACCGGATTAAGAAACAACGCCAACTGACCTTTCATTCCATAATTGGACTGCGGTGTACACAGTTCAATGAAGGGTGCTGTCACATATAGATTTTTAACGGAGAAATCATCCGACATCTTTACGTCATCGAGTAATTTCCCTTTTCTTACAATCATCAAATCTCCCTCATTGAACTCGAAGGTCTGACCGTTGAAACTGAATGTGGATTTGCCTCCCGTGCATAAAGCATGGGAGAGATAATCCTTATAACGGTCCTTGCCGATACCGTCAATGGAGTCGGAGATTATTACATCATTCAACTTTTCCATACGCAAAGTTACAAATAATCGCTCATATTCCCATTGTAATTATTTCGGTGTCAACATACAAAATTACGGCTCACAATGTATCCATCCCAAAAATCAGATAAAGACATCAGTCATTTTCGGGGATTTTAGCATCACACACCGAATTTAGGGTAACAGCTGAAAGTGAGATTAGACATAATTTTGCATCAGAACAATTAAACATAATTACAATGAAGAAAATAATTTCATTATTTGTTTCTGCGATTGTGTCTATATCGCTGATTGCCTGCGGTAACGATGAGCCGGAACCGGAAATCCCCGGTGGCGACAATACCGAGGTGCCGGAAAACAGTAAAATTCTTGTAGCATACTTCAGTTGGGGTGGAACTACCCGCCGAATGGCACAGCAGATTGCGGAGCAGACCGGCGGAACACTCTTTGAAATAGAACCTGTTGTGCCATATCCTGCCGAATACACGCCATGCACCGAGGTGGCTTTGGAGGAACGTGATACAGACGCTCGACCGGCTATAAAGAATACGGTAGAGGATATGGAATCCTACGACATCGTGTTTATCGGTTGCCCTGTATGGTGGCACACCGCACCTATGATTATAAGCACCTTTACAGAGAGCTACGATCTGAAAGGCAAGATTGTAGTACCCTTCTGCACATACGCTTCTACATATCGCGATGAAACGCTCCGTAAGATTGTCGACCTTACCTCTGAATCAACCCACCTCGCGGGTCTTGGACTTACAAGCGGGAGTGTCAACAGTTCCAATATCGCGACATGGCTTAAAAATATAAATGTAGTCAAGGAATGAAGCGTATCTGGATTTTTCTTTTTGTAATATCCTTGACCGGCACCGGCGTGTCATGCGCTGAGGAAACAGACAATCCGATAATCGATGAAACAACTACATTGCCGGATTCTGAGATATATGACAATGCGGTGATGTCCGGAACTGTCAACTTGTGGGAGCGAGGAAATATCCCGACTGTCACACGTAATGTAAATAACTCCGACGGACCTGACTTCATACCGAATATGGAAGTGTTCACTGTCGGAGAAGACACAGCCCCCAAAGGAGCGGTCATCATCTGTCCCGGAGGAGCGTTTATGTTCCGTAGTATGCAGAACGAAGGATACGACATAGCGGATATGCTTGTGCCGATGGGATATCAGTGTTTTATAGTAAATTACCGCATCCGGCCATATACTATGAAGGAAAGTGCCACCGACCTTCAGCGTGCCATCAGGTATGTAAAGGCTCATGCCGATGAATACCGTATAAATCCTGACAATATAGCTTTAGTAGGTTTTTCTGCCGGAGGCATATTGAACGGAGAGGTTTTGCTGAACTGGCGTGACCTTACAAACGGAACTGCCCTTGACAACAGCTATGTGCCTGATGCACTTGACAAAGTGCCGGTTTCAGCCTGCGCTGTGGGTATGATATATTCTTTCTATGGGCGTCTGAGCGTATCAATGAACAATGTGGAAACACTGCGTGCCGCCAATCTGCCACCGGCCTTCTATTGCTGGGGAACACGCGATGGCTTTGCCGGCCAGTTCACTCAAAACGCCGACGCAGTCGAACAGGCAGGATATAGGATAGAACGTAAGATTCTACAGAACTATCCTCACGGATATGGGTCTGGTGGCAATTCCGCTGTATGGGGCAATGATTTCGACAGATTCCTTATGTCGATAATGTCTGAAAATTCAGCGATAGATGATGTATCTGTAAATGTGGAAAGTGATGCTCTTGAGGCAATATATGATATAAACGGATGTCAAGTCACTCCTGAAACTGCAAAAAACGGGATATATATTGTAAAGCGCACTACCGGTACTTCAAAAATTTTATTAAACTGACTATAATGGAATATAGGACATTAGGATTGAGTGGTCTGAGAGTATCTGCCGTCGGACTTGGCTGCATGGGCATGAGCCACGGATACGGTACTCCGGCAAATAAACGGGATATGATCCGTCTGCTTGATGATGCGGTCGATATGGGGTATACATTCTTTGACACTGCCGAGATTTACGGCACTGTCGATGATCCGCACGCCAACGAGGAACTGCTCGGAGAAGCCTTGCAGCCTTATCGTGATAGAATTGTTATTGCAACAAAATTCGGTCTTGAATTCGAGAATCCCGGTGGCGACGGTCCGCATCCGCTTATACCGGATTCGAGTCCGGCGGCGATACGCAAGGCTCTTGAAGGATCGTTGCGACGTCTTCGCACCGACCATATCGACCTCTATTACCAGCACCGTATTGACCCCGATGTAGAGCCGGAAACGGTGGCAGGTGTGATGCTCGACCTTATGAAGGAAGGCAAGATTCTCCACTGGGGCATCTCGGAGGCTGACGAGGAATATCTGCGTCGGGCACATGCCGTATGCCGTGTCACTGCCGTGCAGAACCGCTATTCGATGATGGCGCGGTGGCATGAGGCTCTGTTTCCTGTGCTGGAAGAAATTGGCATCGGCTTTGTGGCGTTTTCTCCGCTCGCTAACGGTCTGCTTACAGCAAACTATGACGCATCTTCAACTTTTGACCCGCACTCCGACTATCGGGCCGCAATGCCGCAGTTCAAAAAGGAGAGCTTTGAAAAGAACCGTGAGCTGATGGACTATATCACACAACTTGCCGATGAACATCATGCCACACCCTCGCAGATATCGCTGGCATGGATGCTGTGTAAGAAACCGTGGATTGTTCCTATCCCCGGCACACGGCATCTGTGCCGTTTGAAAGAGAATGCGGGCGCGCCTGATGTTAAACTGAGCCAAGAGGAAATCGCCCGGATTGACCGCACCCTCGACACAATGCCAATGAGCGAAGTGTTCGGCGGCTCAAAAATTGTAAAATCTCAAAAAGCAATCTGAAAAAATGGTTCCGAAAGTAATATGCCACATAATGAGTTCGGTTGACGGCCGACTTCTGCCGGGTCGGTGGACGCTGCCGTTTGACGGCACACCTGCCGGTGAGTTGTTCAAGGAATATGCCGCGTTAGGAAAATCGCTTGACACTGACGCATGGATGTTCGGCAAGTCAACCGCGAAGGAGGCTTTCCCTTATAAGTTCATGCCCAAGAGCAACGACAGGGCACAAGCCGGTAAAGTCTATATCGGAAACCGTGACTCTGAAAGACTGTTCATAACCGTTGACCCCGATGCGGATATTTTTTACACCGACAGCCGCCTCCGTGGCGACAATATCCTTGTCGTCTTAGGAACAAATGCGACAGCCGATTATCTTGCAATGCTTGAAGAAAAAGGCATTTCATACATTGTGCTTGCCGACCCGACTGATCTGCGCAGTGCAATGGAGATTATACATGACCACTTCGGGATAAATAAAATCTCGCTTCAGGGTGGCGGCATAATCAACGGTGCGATGCTCGCTGCCGGACTTATAGATGAACTTAGCCTTGTGATGTACCCCGGAATTGACAGTCTTACCACCGTGCCCTCCATATTTGAATATCTCGGCGCGTCTGATGAGATCCCGGCGGCCGGTCAGTCACTGGAGCTGCTTTCTGCCGATGTGTGCAATCATGGCATAGTGTGGCTCAGATACAAATTCCATAAAAACGGATGACGTATGGCAACTCGACTTATGATATTGTCGGTATCTGTTGTTCTTTTCTCGGTTCTTGCCGGATGTGCCTCAACATCAGCGGAAGAGGAATTGTTAGAGGTGGAGGTGTCAGAGAATAATCCAGGCAACCGCGATGAAAACCCATCCGAAATGAAAGATTACAGCCATCTTACAACCGCAAGCTCAGTCAGCGATGTGGTAAATCATCCTGCTTTTCAAGGTTTCGGAAGATATATCCTGCCGCTTGAGTGGCGTTACGATCCCGACATGAAGCTCGGCAATATACCGTCGCTTCTGCCATATCACAACTATGTGGATGCCGAAAGGGCTGTGGGCTATATCAACGAGATGATGGATATGGTTGGAAATGGTAAGCAGTTGTACTATGACCTCGGTCGCAAGGATGCCGGACTGTTTTTCTTTCCCGGAAATCCCGGCGCGCCATTCGCTGTGTTCTGCCCGGGAGGAGGATTCTCTTATGTCGGTTCAATCCACGAGGGTTTTCCTCTCGCTCTCGAACTGAGCAAGAAAGGCTACAATGCTTTCGTAATCCAGTACAGCGTTGACCGTGGGGCTCAAAGTGCCGTCGAAGACCTTTCAGCAGGCATAGACTATATATTTACCCATGCCTCTGAGTTAGGCGTTTCGACGGATGACTATTCTGTGTGGGGCGGCTCGGCAGGAGCGCGTATGGCTGCATATATCGGGTCATATACTCCTGCGACATTCGGAAATTTTGTCGATGCCCGTCCTGCCACAGTCGTGATGGGCTATACCGGCCATTCGGAATATACGCGTCAGGATCCGCCGACATACGTTGTTATCGGCGAGAATGATGCTATCGCAAGTCCGACGGTAATGCGCCGCCGGGTGGAAGCGTTGCAGTCGCTCGGCATAGATGCCGAATTTCATCTGTTCCCAAATCTGCGCCACGGTTTCGGTCTTGGCACTGGCACAAGTGCCGAGGGCTGGATGGACGGCGCGGTCAGGTTCTGGGAAAAACATATGAACCATTCGGCAGGGATACCTAACATTACCATTTAAGAATCATGAAATTATATTCCATAATACTTTTATTAATAAGTCTGTCGAGTCTGTCACTAAACTTATACGCTCAGACTGACAGCATACCGACACACGGTTTTGCCGCATTTGATGAAAGCGGTGTGTTTCATCCTTACAAATTCAACCGCCATGCCGTCGGTGATGACGAAATCCGGATTGAGATTTTGTATTCCGGCATCTGCCACAGTGATCTCCACAATGTGCATGGTGACTGGCGAAAGGAAGAGTATCCGATGGTGCCGGGGCATGAAATCGCCGGGCGTGTCGTTGCTGTTGGAAAAGATGTAACGAAATTCAAGGTTGGTGATTATGCCGGCGTCGGCTGCATAATCAATTCATGCCACGTATGTGACTATTGCCTCAACGGACAGGAGCATTATTGCAGCGAGTCTGTTTCTACTTATCACGACCATGACCCTTACCACGATAATGAGCCGACTCAAGGAGGATATTCCGATAACATAGTGGTTTCTCAGGACTATGCCATAGCCATTCCTGCAAATGCAGATATGGAGAAAGTCGCACCGCTGCTGTGTGCAGGAATCACAACTTATTCGCCAATAAAATATGCCGGTGTCAAGTCCGGCGATAAAGTCGGAGTTGCCGGTTTCGGAGGTCTGGGAAACATGGCTGTGAAATACCTGAAAGCTCTCGGTGCCGATGTCACGGTCTTCGACATTTCGGAAGATAAGCGTGAGGCTGCAAAAGAGATGGGAGCGTCACGGTATGTAAACGTCAACGACTCGGCGGCTATGGCGTCTATCGCAAATGAGTTCGATTTTATCATCAGCACCATTCCGTCGGCCTACGACCCCATGACCTATATGAAGATGCTGAAATGGAACGGGCAGATGTGCATAGTCGGCATTCCATCGGCAAAAGATATGCCGCAGCTTTCAATGCGCTCATTCATCGGTATGGCAAACAGACGTCTGTTCGGTTCTCGAATCGGAAGTATCGGAGAAACTCAGGAAATGATGGACTATTCGGTGGCGCATGGCATATATCCTGATGTCGAAGTAATAAAGGCAGATGCCGACCTCATAACCGACGCATACGAGAAAGTCAAAAACGGAGAAGTAAAGTTCCGTTACGTAATTGATATGTCAACTTTAGAAAAATAATAAACCATATGGATTCTTTCACTTTTCAATATCCGGTAAAACAGTATTTCGGCAAAGGCTGTCTGGAGACTGCCTTGAATACAGAAATGCCCAAAATGGGTAACAAAGTAATGCTTGCCTACGGTGGCGGCTCGCTGAAACGGTCAGGTCTTTATGACCGCATCCGGAAAATGCTTGAAGCTGCAGGCAAGACAGTTGTGGATTTTAGCGGCATTATGCCCAATCCCACATACGCCAAAGTTCAGGAAGGCGCAAAAATCGCCCGTGAAAACAATGTCGATTTCATACTTGCCGTCGGCGGAGGTTCCGTTATAGACTGCTGCAAGATTGTCTCGATTCAGGCAAAGACCGATGAGGATATCTGGAGTATGCAGTATGGCAAAGAACGTCGCATGGCGACAGACTGCATCCCTATGGGGGCGATTGTAACAGCATCAGGCACCGGCGCGGAACAGAATAACGGCGCGGTAATAACCAACGAGGAGCTGAAACTGAAACAGCCTCTTTTCGGTGCGTTCAATTCGTTTGCAGTGCTTGACAGCGACCTGACGCTGACTTTGCCCATGAAGCAGGTGATCAGCGGGGCGTTTGACACGCTGAGCCACTGTATGGAAACCTATATGGGACGCCCCGCGCACACCAATCTTACCGACGAGATAAACGAAGCCATAATGCGCAATGTAATCAAAAATATCCGCGCTCTTATTGCTGATCCCGACAACGACTTCGCAAGAGGAGAGCTGATGTGGGCATCCGCGATGGCTGAGAACTCAATCCTTAAACTCGGCAAAATCACTGACTTTCAGTGCCACATGCTTGAACACGCAGTGGGAGCATATACCGATTGCAACCACGGTGCCGGGCTTGCCATTATACACCCGACCCTTTACCGTCACATGCTGGACGAAGGAGCTGAAAAACTGGCGGCAATGGCTGAGAACGTGTGGGGCATAACAGAAGGCTCTGAAAAAGAGAAGGCGGCAAAAGGTGTCGATGCGCTTGAATCTTTTATCAGGGAAATCGGTATGCCCTCGCGATGGTGTGAGATAGGCGTGACTGATGAGACCCTGCTTCGCAAAGCGGCTGACTCAACCGTGCTGACTCCTGGATGCGCCAAGAAATTCACTCACGACGAGCTGTTTGAAATCCTGAAAGAAACAATGTAACGCACCCGATATGAAGAAATATATATTATCGATAATACTGGGACTGATGTCTCTCCCGGCATTCACTCAAAATTCTACGATTATGGAAACAAAACCTATTTTCAAGAATGTCGACGTAAAGGATGTCCTTGCCTATAAGGGCAATCCCTATGGCCTTGTCTACAACAACGCCATTATGAAAAACGAAGCCGGAAAGGTCAATATCCACCCGATTGAATATGACCTGAACGGTCTGAAAATCCGTGCCAACGTCTATACTCCCGCAGGATATGATCCCGCCCGAAAGTATCCCGCACTCGTCGTGGCACACCCCAACGGAGGCACAAAGGAGCAGGTTGCCGGCAACTACGCGCAAATTATGGCTGGAAAGGGTTATATCACTCTTGCCTTTGACGCAGCATATCAGGGTGCGAGCGGAGGCGAACCCCGAAGCACCGACAAGCCTGCAAACCGAGTGGAGGACATTCACCGCGCGGCAGATGTACTGCTGACCTATCCCGGCGTTGACGCCGACCGTCTTGGAATACTCGGTATCTGCGGTGGTGGCGGCTACACGGCAAAGGCGGCACAGACCGACAAACGCTTCAAGGCAATCGCCACACTCAGCCTGTTCAATTCGGGACTGGTGCGCCGCAACGGGTTCCTTGATTCGCAGATAAACCAGATTCAGGAACGGCTCGAAGATGCCTGTGCAGCCCGTCAGAAGGAAGCCGAAGGCGGTGAAATAGAATATGTCGGCGATATGAGCGGAGTAACCCCGGAGCAGGCTGCAAAACTGCCGTTTGACCTCTACCGCGAGGGTTATGACTATTACATTGTCAATTACGCACATCCCAATTCCACTTTCCGCTATACCAAAAGCAGCCTTATCGATCTGATGGACTGGGATGCCTCGGAAGGGATGCAGCTAATCAACAAGCCTCTGCTGATGATTGCCGGCAAAAATGCCGATACGCTATACATGTCGGAACAGTGCTTCAGCAAGGCAACCGGAACCGATAACAAGGAGCTGTTCCTTGTACCCGGCGCGACACATATCCAGACCTATTATGTGCCTGAATATGTGACTCAGATTTCCGATAAATTGACTGACTTCTTCGGCAAGAATCTATAATCAGCAAAAACAAATCAATATGAAATTTGTAAAATCAATAATGGCAGTTGTGTCAGTTCTGGCAATGGCTTTCAGTGCCTGCGCCTCCAAACCGGCATCTACGCCACAAAACCAGACAAACGAAGACATGAAATCTGTAATCGTCTATTTCACTCATTCCGGCAATACGGAACTGGCAGCCAAGGAAGTCGCTGCCGTGACAGGGGCGAAAATGATACGCCTCCAGCCCGAACAGCCCTATTCATCAGAGGATGTGGATTGGGTAAACGAGCAGTCGCGCTGCACTCAGGAACATCTCAACCAGTCGCTTCGCCCCGCCATAAAGCCTGTTGACATTAATTTCGCGGATGTTGATACCGTTTTCATTGGTTTCCCGATATGGTGGCACGAAGAACCGGCTGTAATACGCACATTCCTTGACAACTACCGTGCAGAGCTGAAAAACAAGGTCATATATCCGTTCTGCACCTCCTACGAAAGTCCTATGTCGGAGGCGGATGCAACCCTGCATAAAGGTTATCCCGACCTTAACATAAAGACCGGACTGCGTCTTCCCGCAAAACCTGAACAAATCAAAAAATGGATAGAACAATGAATACAGTGACATTAAACAACGGCGTCATAATGCCGCAGGTGGGCTATGGCGTCTATCAGGTATCCCCGGCTGAATGTGAGCGTTGCGTTAGCGATGCGCTCAGTGTCGGCTATCGCATGATTGATACGGCTCAGGCTTATCACAATGAAGAAGGTGTCGGTGCAGCCGTGAAAAACAGCGGCATAGCACGCGCCGAGCTGTTCCTCGTATCCAAGATATGGATTTCAAACTATGGCTACGAAAAAGCCAAAAGGTCGATAGACGAAAGTCTGCGAAAACTCGGCACTGACTACATTGACCTGATGTTGCTTCACCAGCCTTTCTGCGACCGTTACGGCGCATACCGCGCGATGGAGGAGGCCTACAGGGAGGGCAAGCTCCGCGCAATCGGTGTCAGCAATTTCTACCCCGACCATTTCATCGACCTCGCAAGCAACGTGGAGATTGTTCCCGCAGTCAATCAGGTGGAAACCCATGTGTTCGACCAGCAGATAGCAGCTCAGAAATACATGCAGGAGTTCGGCACCCACATCATGGCATGGGCTCCGCTTGCCGAAGGCCGAAACGGGTTTTTCACCAACCCTGTACTTGAAACAATCGGCAAGAAATATGGGAAAAGCGTGGCACAGGTCGCACTCCGCTGGCTTCTGCAACGAGGCGTGATTATCATTCCGAAATCGACCCACATCGAGCGCATGCAGCAGAATATCGACATATTCGACTTTGAACTCTCCGCCGAAGATATGGCTGAAATTGCAGCACTAGACACTGCTACAAGCCTGTTCTTCGACCATCACGATCCCGAAGTCGTGAAAATGTTTATGGGCTGGAGATAATAATTCTCTCACATACGAGATACGGAGCCTTGTCAAATGCGACTTGGCTCCGTATTCCTTTATATTAGTGCTTGATTTCAGTTCCCGACATTTGCCTGATTGTTGGCATTATAGCGGTCGCCTTGTATATGGATTGAATCCAATACTTCATCTATTCGTTTCAGTTCTTCTTGTGTGAAAGAGACATCAGCAGCTCCAAGGTTGTCTTCAAGATGACGGAGACTGCGGCTTCCGGGAATTGGCACAATCCACGGTTTCTGATAGAGCAACCATGCGATTGCAACTTGCGACGGGGTCATGTCTTTCTCAATGGCAAGTCCTTTGATAAAGTCAACGAGTGCCATATTAGCCTCGATGTTCTCTTTTGTAAAACGTGGTACTGAATTACGAAAATCGTGTTTGGTGAACTTTGTATCCTTAGTAATACCACCTGTAAGATACCCTTTGCCAAGAGGACTGAATGTAACCAGTCCGATGCCAAGTTCTTCAAGCACACCGATGAGTTCCTTTTCAGGCTCCCGCCAGAACATGGAGTATTCATTTTGAACTGCTGTCAGCGGAAGGATTGCATGAGCGGCACGTATAGTCTTGATACTGGCTTCGGAAAGACCCCAGTGCAGGATTTTTCCCTCATCCATTAGTTCCTTGATAGTGCCTGCGACATCCTCGACCGGCACATCGGGGTCAACACGATGCTGATAATACAAGTCTATGTGATCGGTACGAAGACGCTTCAACGACCCTTCGACTGATTTACGGATTGTTTCAGGACGACTGTCAAGCACCTGAGTAAACTTCTCCATTTCCATGCTTATTCCGAACTTTGTGGCGATTTTCACATGGTTGCGGATAGGTTCCAGTGCTTTTCCGACAAGCTCCTCGTTAGTGTAGGGACCATAGACCTCGGCTGTGTCAAAGAAGGTGACACCAAGATTGTATGCTTTTCTGATTAGACCTACCATTTCATCTACATTTGCAGCCGGGCCATAACCGTGGCTCATGCCCATACAGCCCAAGCCTATACTTGATACTGTAAGCGGAGATAGCACTCCTAAAGTTCTTTCTTTCATTGCTATTTTGATATAAAAGTTTTCAGATGTCTAATAATAACATTCAGCATACGATAGTAACATTGCACATTATTCGGAGAACATTTCATAAAACACAGAAAAAGCGGATTAGCTCAATTGTAATTTGAGTTAATCCGCTAAATTATAATTAAATTGCCCATCGTCTTGAATTGCCCGATAGCTTATAGTCAGCTTTTGGCTCTGCTACCATCGTCTTTTTCTGGTCGTCAGATGTTGAAGGAGCATCAACCACAGTGGCATTGACTTCAACGGTAGAAGCCGGGTTATTCTCAACGCCGTCCTGTTCCTCCTTGTTGACTCCCATGCGGCCGTCTGGCACTTCGTGGGTGGGTGCCAGTTCCGCAGTGATCTTGCGGTCGAGGGCGGCAAGTTGGGATTTGAGGGCTTTTAGTTCGTTTTCCTTGCCCCATGTGCGCGACACGATGGCTTCAAGGGTCGGCACATCGACACGCTTTTTTTCGGCTCGTTCACGGTGCTGGCGGATTGTTTCGGGGAGCTTTTCAAGGGCGTTGACGAAGTTCATGCAGGCGGCATGGGTGTCTGACATTGCGAGATTGCCATTGTTGTAGGTGTATTTGTACTGACCTTCCACCACAAAGCGGTTGTGGACTGCCTCAACTCCGTCAACAATTGCTTTCTCCGAGATGATACACACCGGAAAACCGTAGATTTCGCCGACACGGACATACTCGCCATGTGTGTTGGTGCTTTTCACCAACGCCTGAAGGTATTTGCCCATGCGTTCCTCGTCGGTAAACTGGCAGTTGTCAAGCGTGAGGGCGTTGACCGGGTTGCCCTCACTGTCGCGCTGAACCACGGCGGCATAGCGGGTGTTGTCAGCCTCCATCTTGCCGATAATGATTTCCAGTTTTTCAACCTCGTCGGTGATGTCACGAAGTCTGGCACGGCTGTCGCCAAGACCCTTGTTGAAGGAACGGTGTTCACTCTCCATAGCGGCTATGCGCTTTTCAAGTTTCGCCTTTTCAAGAAGGTCGGTGTTGCCCGACAGGATAGCCACATATTCCGAGTAGTTCATGCCGGATTTCTCGTCAGAGCTGCCCTCGTCGATCGTACGAAGCCCCATCGCCCCGCGTTTGAGCTGGGATATGAAGGTTTGCTTACAGTGCAGGAGGTTGAACTTATAGGCATCGAGTGAGCGTTCAACGGCATAGATTATGACATCCACCCTGTTGTCGTTGTGGAGTTTGGCAACCTCGTTACCCTTGCGTATGGCACGTCCCTCGCGCTGTTCCAAGTCGCTGGGCCGCCACGGGCAGTCGAGATGATGGATTGCGACGGCGCGTTGCTGGGCGTTGACGCCTGTTCCCAGCATTGATGTCGAGCCGAACAAAACTCTTACGTTTCCGGCGTTCATGTCGGCAATCATACGGTCTTTCGCCCGCTGTGTGCCGCACTCCTGTATGAAGCGTATCTCGTTTGCCGGTATGCCGTGGTCTTCAACAAGTTTCCGTTTAATCTCGGCATACACGCTCCACTCGCCCGGCTTGTAAGTACCTAAATCGCTGAAAACAAACTGCGTTCCCTTGTACTCGTCGAAGCGTCGATAGTATTCGGCGATTTTGGCAGCGCAGATACTCGCCTTGTTGCCGGGGTTGTCGCCGTATTCCGGGTCAATCATACGCATATCAAGCGACATCTTGCGGGCATAATCGGTGGCTATGAGCATCCGCGCCTTGTCCTCGCTGTCCGAAAGAGGCAGTCTGCCCAGCACTGTGGCGTCGCCGGTCTGGGCGAACAACATCAGCTTTTTGATAAATTCCTCCTGCTCAGGCGTTGGCGGGATATTACACATGATCTCGTTCTTCTCCGGGCGGTCAACGCCCACATCCTCAGCGGTCTTGTAGTCGGTTATCTCGTTATAGAAGGCTGCGAGTTCCGGCACCTTGATAAAATAGCGGAAACGCTCTTTGGCGGCTATCGTATTGGTTACGGTAAACTCGAAGTCGGTAGTCTTCTTTGCGAAAATCGCCGCCCATGCGTCGAAGCAGTTTATCTGCTGAGATTCCAGAGCATTGGGGCGGAGGTATTTGAAGAGAAGATACAGCTCCGTCAGGGAGTTGGAGATTGTCGTGCCTGACAGGAATGTAGCACCGAGGTCTTTGCCCGTGCGCTCCTGTATGGTGCGTATGGCATAAAGGAGGTTAAGGGCGCGGTTGCTCCCTTCGGAGTTGCCGAGTCCTGCCACACGGTCGTGACGGGTGTTGAAGGTCAGATTCTTGAAATAGTGGCTCTCATCAATAAAGATATGGTCGATGCCCATGCTCTTGAAGTCAAGCACCTCGTCCTTCTCCTTTTCCATCTTGTAGCGTATGGTTTCAAGTCGCTTTTCGAGAGTCGCCTTCCGTTTTTGAAGTCCTTTAAGCATACCTACGGAGATGTCCTTTCCCTGCTCCTTGAGAACATTGAGGTTTTCCTCCACCGTGTCAAGCTCCGCCTGCATTATTTCCTCCTGCAAATCGCGCGACTGCGGGATTTTTCCGAACTGGTCATGCGACATTATTATGCAGTCGTAGTCGTTATTCTGCATATTCCGCAGGAATTTCACACGGTTGGCGGTGGAGAAAGTCTTTTCATCGGCAAAAAGTATGCGGGCATCGGGATACGCCGTGCGATAGGTTTCGGCTATGGCGGCGACATTGGCTTTAAGCCCGATAATCATCGGCTTGTGGGCAAGACCAAGACGCTTCATTTCGTGCGCTGCAATACACATTATCAGGGTTTTACCCGTGCCGACCTCGTGATCCGCGATACCCCCGCCGTTCTGCAATAGCATCCAGATACAGTCCTTCTGCGATTGGTATATTGACCTGACATTCAGCCTTTCGCCAAGCAGCTTCATGTTTATGCCGGGGAATGTCTGGTGGGAACCGTCGTAGCGCGGTCTGACGAAGCAGTTAAAGCGGCGGTTGTAGAGGTCAACGAGCCGTTCTTTGAACTCGTCGCTCTGATTGTTGAGCCACTCTGTAAAGCCGTCACGGATCTCGTCAATCTTTGTATTGGCAAGCTGTATCGCCTCCGGGTCGGGAACAAGAATGTCCTTTCCGTTCGCGTCCTTGCCTATTGATTTTTTGATATTAGGGGTGGTGTTGTGCAGGGCGTGGCGCAAGAGCGACATTCCGTTGTAATGCCTGAACTTACCCTCTACGCAGTATTCGTGTGTTATTTTGGCTGTATCATTGGTATTTGTCACCGAGAAAGTATCCATCGCCGAGGAGTATGCAATCTTCACCTCGGTGCCGTAGAGATATGACATGTATTCGGCATAGATGCCGGCGGGTATCCAACGCTCGCCGAAGTTGAAGTCCAGCTCCTCGTAGCGTATCCTTTCGGGAAATGCGTCTTTCAAGGCTTTGAGCGATGCCGCCACACGCGGGTCTGTGTCACCTGTGTCGGCAATCCATTGTTCAATAAGCTCAGCCTTTGTCACCACATTTCCGGCTATGAAGCGGTCGGAGATTTCGTACTCACCTATGAGCGGATTGAAATATATCCGTCCGTCAAGACTCTCTATAATCTGCGCCTCGTCCATGCCGACAAGAGAACACATATAGGGGAAATCCACCTTGCCGAACCTGTTGAGCGAGGCGGACAGAGCCTCCATAGGAGTGCCGACAGATGTAACCTCGTCAACGGCAAACGCTACCGGGCGGTCGAAGATGTCAGCCTTTACGAACAGCCCGTTGTCGCCACGTTCAAGGGCGAGAGCGTCACACCCGTTGGAGTCCATTTTTATGAACTTCACATTCTCACGCTCGTTGAGATGCCCGAATTTCTCCACGAACTCATCATAATACTGGTTGAGATGTTCGCGCAGTTCGGCACTTGCCTCGTGTGTTTCCGACTCGTAATGGTAGAGCTGCTGATATGTTTCCGACAGGGTAATATACAGCATGGCGCGTTTCTCCTGCTCCGGCTTGAGCTGGAGCGGTGTGAAGGTGGCTCCCATGCGGCTGACCTGCGAGAGAAAGCCGACCTGACCTCTGTCGCATACCATTGAACCCTCCTTGTGGAAAAACTGCATATCTTCCGAGAACGGACGGGGCGACATGTCCGGCTCTCTGTTTACATCCTCAATCGGGATAATGGTGCGCTTCTTGACACCAGTAGGCACACCGGGAATGAAGTCGCCCTCGGTTATTTCTATATATGGGCCGGTGGGAGTAAGGTTTTCGGGATTATTTGCTGCCTCCTGCCGTTTCCGCTCCGCCTCCTGCTCCATGAGCTGGCGGTGTGCAATCTCCATCATTGTGGTGTAGAACCCGTTTATAGGCGGATTGTCATCCCAGTTGAGAGAACCGTAAAATTTTAGTTCATCTTCGGTGAGCGGGCGGAAGTCGGTCTTGGACGTTTCAACCTTGACTGCTGTCGCTTCTGGTGATATGGTAGCCGATTTGACCTCAACCGATTTAGGTTTAGTCTTTTGTGGTTGTTTCTGCTCCGTCGGCATCGCCTGACGCTTGCTGCGGTGTTTCTTTGCGCCGGGTATCTCCACCAGTTCGCCGAAAAGATTACACATCATAATTTTCGGGTCGTAGCTTTCGTGGCTGTCATTCACCGGCACGGTATTGCCCGATGTTTCTGTTTCATCGGCTCTCTGCGAAATTACCTGTGTGGGTTTTGGTGTTACCTCCACCGCCTCGACATCCTCAATGTCAGACTGCGGCTTTTCCTTTGGTGTCGGTTTTGCTGATACCTTATTGTATATAGGTGTTGATACCGTATGTGCCTTTTGCTGTTTATCGTGATACAGGTCAAGGTTGAGGTGTAGTCCGAACTCCGCATAGAGAACCCTGCGCATATCCTCGCCGATTGCGACAACACCGCCGTCATGGGTATATACCAATGCCGGTTTTCCGTATGGATCGGTGTCCTCTTTCGCTCCTGTACATATAATATGCGTTGGATTTTCTATGAAATAGCGGTTGTTGGGTATTCCGCTGTCCTGTGCGGCTGTTGATTGAATAAAAAGTTTCTCGTCCGGTGTGAAGCCTGTTTTGCCGGAGTGCTTCTGCAATATGATAAGGTCGCTGCCCACCTCGGTGTTGGCACTGTCGATGAATGTATTGTTGGGCAGGCGCAAAGCGGTAACGAGGTCGGCACGCTTCATCAGCTCCATACGCACAAACGGGCTTTTGCCGTTCATCACACCCTGCGAAGTTATGAAAGCGACAATGCCGCCCTCACGAACCGCGTCAAGACCTTTGAGGAAGAAGTAATTATGTATTGCCGATGCCGATTTTCGGTAAGCAATGTTGTCACTGGTGGCATACACCGGATCAGGTACGGCGATATCACCGAACGGGATATTCGATGCCGCGACATCAAAATAATTCTCGTGATCGGTGCCCAGTTTCTCGAAGCCCTCTATATGAACGTCGGTCTGTGGGTATAGCTTGGACAGTATCAGCCCGGTCAATGTGTCCTTCTCGAACGCAATTCTCTCGCCACGGGGATTTACCCATGTGAAAGCGTCCACAAAGGCACCGCTCCCCGCACTGGGGTCGAGGAAGCGTCGAGGTTCCACTCCCGCCTGTTGCAGAGTCTGGGATATGGCTTCAACAACGTGCTTAGGGGTATAGAAGGCGGTAAGCACGGACGCTTTCAGAGAGTCCATGTAACGCTTAAACTCCCGGTCATTATTTGAATGGTCGTGAATTATGCGCCGAAGTTCTACTGTCGGGGCAAACAGTTCCCGATCTGATTTCGTCCACTTGGCTGCGTCGGCAAGCTCGTTGGCGTCATTGAGGATACATTTAAGTCCTCCGAAGCCGGCATACTTGGATAATATCTCCCATTCCGTGTCATCCGGAGGTCTGCGCTCAACACTCAGGGCGAAGGCTGTGCGTATCGCCTCGATGTTGTCACGCATTTTCTGCATACGGTTATAAGCCATTGTCCACGCAGAATTGAGTGATACGGCCTATCAGTATGTCGCGCTTTTCGTCAAGTTCCTCACGGTCTATGCCTACCTGAGTGCGGTCGAAGCCGTCAAAAAGATGCGGCACGTTGTCCAAGACCCAGCGCGCCCAGTAGTGGGCGGCCGGCTCGTAATCCACGTTGAGGGTATCGCCGAAATATTCAAGCAGAATATCGGCAACGATGTCAAACTCCGACTCGCCTATGTTGGTGAACAACACAGACAGAGCCAGTTCCTCCGCCTCCGGCACGCTTGCCCCGTTGCGCCGTGCTTCCTCGTATGTGTCAAGGGCGCGGTCGGAGTTGGCGACAATCTGCGGATGGTCGGTGGCGATGTCGAAATTGTTTTGCGACAGGTATCTTAGCAGATACAGACGGTAATAATCGAGGTCGTAATAACCTCCTGTAAATTGTAACATTGGATTGTGGATTAAGTGGTGGTTGTTTTCTATTGTTGCGGGAAAAGGTGACTGAGTTCCGGGGTGGATAAAATCCGTTGCTTTTCGTCGGAGATTATCTGTATCACATCGGCTTTCACCTGTTCATAGTTGCGTTGGATTATAGCCTTCATGCGCGACTTGTCGGGGGTGTCGTCGTGGAAGTCTGTGAGTATCGGGATAGGCTTGTAGCGGTCTGTCTCCGCCTTGACCTTCGCGCTGTCAATCACTATCTCGGCGTGAAATATCTTCTGGTCTATGCGCTCGTCGATATTGTCACAGACCGCCCCGACGAACATTCCCTGCGTGAGAGTTGAAATCTTGCTCGGAGGAATGAGGCTGTCCATCTGAGTGTTGAAAGAGTGGCTCACGTCCTGACGGTTGATTGAGATTGACTGCCGCTTCTGGAGAACCTTGCCGAAACGCTCGGAGAGTGTCTTGGCGGTTTCTCCAACGACCTGCCCGGAGAAGATATTGCCGACGGTGTTCATCACTACCGCCGCTTCCTTGTCACCGTAGTCGCGTTTGAGCTGCGAGAAATCCTGAAAGCCGAGGCACACTGCAACCTTGTTGCTTCGGGCGGTGGCAATAAGCTGGTCAAGCCCCTTGAAATATATAGTCGGCAGCTCGTCAATCAGTACTCCGCTTTTCAGCATACCTTTCTTGTTGATGATTTTGACGATACGGGAATTATACAGACCCAGTGCCGCGCCATAGATATTCTGGCGGTCGGGATTATTGCCGACACATAATATTTTAGGCTCTTTCGGATTGTTGATGTCGAGAGTGAAATCATCGCCGGTCATAACCCAGTATAGCTGAGGCGAAATCATGCGTGAAAGCGGGATTTTCGCCGATGCGATTTGCCCCATCAACTGCTCAGCCGCGCCTCCCTGCCATGCGTCCATGAAGGGCGAGAGGTAGTTTTCCAGTTCCGGGTAGCTTGTAAGAATGGGAAATAAATCCTCGTATCTTCTATTCAGAAGTTCGATGGCATGGGGAAATGTGCAATATTTTCCACCCTTGTAAATGCGGAGATACCATATTATCGCGGCGAACAGTACAATCGGTGACTCCACAAAGAAATCTCCCTGCTTGCTCACCCATGACTTATTGAGGTTGAGCATTATAGTGTACGCGCTCTCGTATGCGTCGGCGATATCGCTCATGAAATCGGGATGAATAGGATTGCAACGGTGGCTCCGCTCAGGATCATCAAAATTTATCATATAGAATTTCGGCTTGACCTTGCCGTAGCCATCCTTGTGATTGAGCAGATGGTTGTAGGCTATCATACTCAAATCGGGACTCTTGAAGTCATAGATATAGCCGCTGTAACCCTTCTCTATCATCTGTTTGATAAAGGAATTTATGACGGCATACGACTTGCCCGAACCGGGAGTACCCAACACGATGGTGGCTCTGAACGGGTTGACGACGTTTATCCAGCCCTTGTGCCATTTCTTCTGATAGTAGAATCTGGTCGGCAGGTTTATGGAGTATTGATTATCCATAAGTTTTGTTTCCTGCATGAAGCTCTCGTTCTCGTCGTTGAAGCGGTCGTCCATCATATTGTTTTTCAGCATACGACCGGCCCATATTCCGCCCATCAGCAGGCAGATGTAGCCGGCCGCGGTAGTGCCGATGTAGAGATACGGGTAACCGAGTGGCAACATCCACCAGTTCATTAAGAACAGGATTATGCCTGTGGAGATGGCGATGCCTATGTGACGCCATGTTATATTCTCGTTTTTCACGCCTCTGGTGCCGAAACATGACAGCCCCAGCAGTAGCAATGCGAAAAGTTTTGAGTTGAAAGTGTTGTTGAAAAGTCCGCAGGTGCGGTTAAAGTTGGCGCAGATCTTGTCAACGGTTGAAATGAACCAGCCGCTGTCGGTGGCTTCCACACGGGTGAACCAGTAAATGTTGGCGACAACCAGCACTATACTGACCGCCCGCAGGAAGTCCATAATCTTTGCCAACGCTCTGAGGTCATCCTCTTGTTGGCTCATAATTGTAATTTTTGAAAAGTGGATTGTTAGAATTTCGGGCGATGTCCTTTCTTCTTTTTGCGCTGCATACGCCGGCGGAATTCCTCCTCGTCGGGATTGAACGACTGTCCCTGCTGGAACAGATCAAGCCCCGGAATTGGCAGGTCGTAATCGCCGAAGTCGGAAACGGATTGGGTGACGATGTGTTGATTTTGTCCGCCTGTGTGTTGATGCTGACCACTTGACGGTTGATTAACCGCCGGCTCTTGTACTATGTCGGAATGAGTGTCTCCCGGTGTCGGCTCTATCGGCGGAACAACAATAGGTGTCGCAACATCGGGAGTATCGGTAGGTGCATTTGCCGGATTGTTGAACCGCTCGTTGATAGCGTTTGCCGAAAATTCTTTGCCCAACCGAGAACCATTCAATACCGTCATGGTGTTGTGGTCAATGAACGTGACTCCATATATGCGGCCTCCATCATTATAGCGGAGAACGACATCAATGTTTCGCTCTTTCAGCTTGGCGATGAAGTCCGATTTGTCAGTAGCAACGGCAATTACATCGGCGACTTTGCGTTTGGTCGGAGCAATATCAATCTTTTCCTTAGCCCGCTCAAACCTCCCGTCAATGGCGGTGCGACTTGCAAATTTGCCGAGGCGTGATGCCTTGAAAGGCGTTGCGATAGTCTTGCCGCTGTCGTCGGTGGCAAAATACACAAGACCGTGGAACTCGCGTCCGTTCACTCTGCCGTCGGCAGGCTCACACCTTACATTATATAGTGAGAGAATGGCGTTATATTCCCCGATGGTCTGGAACTTGTAGCGCATACCGACCATTTTGACAGTGTTGGCAACCTGACGCTTGATGTCGCCTGACGGGTCAATCTTCCTGATCGGCATATCGGGTGTGATTTTCTCCCGCTCAGCAGGTCTAAGCCCATACTTCTTTTCAAGCTCGCGACATATATTCTTGCTGCGGTAGAAATTGTTACTGTCCGATATGCAACGCCCGTCGGTGCCGACACGCAGAGCGACGATATGGACGTGGTGGCGATTGATGTCTTCGTGCTTCACGATGAGATATGGCATATCGGCGAATCCCATCTTCTCCATATACTCATGAGCAAGGCGTGTAAAGTCGGTGTCGCTCAAACGGTCATCAGGGTGCGGATTTAGGGAGATGTGCATCATCGGCTTCTCTGTGCGGGTTGCCGAAGGCATCCAGCGCAGGAAATCCTCGTATGCCCGACGGATATTCACCGACCCGCTGCCGTCGTTGAATATCTTGTTGGTATCAAGCACCCTGCCTTTCTCTTTGTTGATTTTCTCCCCGTTGTATGCGATTGCCCCGTACAGCGAACTGCCTAACGAGATTTTTGCAACCATCGCTCATCGAATTTGTTGGCGAGATCCACGATGTCGCCGTTGACCTTCACCAGCTCTATGGTGAGTTGTTCCAGTTTGTAGAGTGCGGTCATGGCTTTTTTCTCGGTGAAGTTTTCCCGGAGGGTCTTCACCAAAGTGTCGTATGACACCCCGATTGTGCGAATCTGCGAGTTGAGCGAAGACAGGCGGTCTATGAACACCCGTGTGTTTTCATCTATTGTGAATACCTTGAAAGGCTTTCCGAAGAACTGCATCTTGATGAAAGATGCCATTGACTCCACGCCCGATTGCTCGTGCATTGCCACTAACCGTGCGTGTTCCTGTGCGTTGAAGTTGACCGTGCAACGGAAAACCGTCGGGTCAAGTTTGGGCTTTCGCCCTGCGTTACGATAATTTTCAGTCATATTATAAGTGGATAAGTGGTGTTATTGCATCGCAGGGATGATGGCTCCGCAGGATAGACATAGAATATACGACTTCGGAGTATATTATCCCATGCCGTGCATGGCAAGGGTGCGTTGTGCCGCAATTTTAATTGCGTGCATCAAGGCACATACCTTGCTATGTCTATGTGGACATCCTTCCTAATATGAAATCCATATATTCGGTGCCTGTGGTGCCGGTCATACCATTTGGCGGTGAAAAAACGGTGTTCCATACCTGCGGAGTGTAGATACACCCGTCGATGCTTCCATAAAGTTACAAAAAATCCTGTGCAATTCCTAACTGCAAGAGAGAAAATTTGAAACTTTATGACGGTAGGGATTGCCGTGGGGCACCGCTGGAAAGTCCGGTGATGCCGTGAGTAAAAAAAATCGCATGGCGAAATGTTAAAATTTCAGCCCCGTTTTCGGGAAATCCGGGGAAAAGTGAGGAAATCCGATACCTCAACCTCTATGAGCCAATAATTTGGCAATTTTAAGGGCTTGACAAAATGGAATTTATTTTGTTTCTTTGTGTAGAGATTAGCTCGAAAGCTCGCCTTCAGGGAAGTCAACCTACTTGTTATATAATGAACTTTCCTCCTGAACTGCAAGATTGAAAGCTGACCTGCCAATAACATTCCTCGCCTCTTGGCAAGACCGCAATAAAGGTATTTATACAATGTCCTTCCGAACAATCTATTTTATTTATGATGTACGGAGATTGCTTACTGAACGACAAAGTATGTATCTTATAATAAAGCGGGCAAACCTCCTGACAAGGAATATTAGAAGCAAACTACCTATCTCTGGTTATACGGACATATAGCCGTGCGGCCATAGTTAGAAAGGAACAATGTTCCGCCACTAAATCCAACACCCAAAATTAAAAAAAGAAAATGACTGACATGACTATTACCTTCCGGCTCACATAACCGATGCCCTCCTGACGGCGGAGGAAGGTCGCCCATGAGCGACGGAGATAGCCGTACCCCAACTCAAAAGCATAGCCAATGCCGTTGCCTGTTCCCCCACGGAGTATAGACAAGACCGGTCTGCGATGTGTCGAAATGACGCTGACGGCCACTGCTATGCAGTCACCACTACATCCATTTTCAAATTTTATTTATGACAGATCCTAAATTTGTCGCTTTCTCCACCCAGAAAGGGGGAGCAGGCAAAACGACTCTGACCGTTCTTGCGGCGAGTTACCTCTACTATGTCAGGGGGCTGAAAGTCCTTGTCGTTGACTGCGACTTTCCCCAGTACAGCATCGAGGATATGCGTGAACGTGACAAGGAGCTGATAGAGTGCAGCCCCATGTTCAAAAAGATGTTTTCCGACAATATGCGTCTGACAAAGCTGGCTCCATATCCGGTTTTGTCGGCTCAGCCGGAGAATGCCATGCGCAAAGTCCGTGAGATTATCGATGACTGCGAGGATGAGATAGACATCGTATTTTTCGACCTTCCCGGCACAGTCAACAATCCCGGAGTTGTTTCCATCCTCAACTGTCTGGACATGGTGATTGTCCCCGTCGCCGCCGACAAGGTAATACTTGAAAGCTCGCTCGCCTTCGCCCTGAAAATACAGGAGTGGCTCACGACCGGGCGCACATCGGTCAAACAGATGTATATGCTCTGGAACCTCGTGGACGCCCGCGAGAAGACTGACCTCTATGACCAGTATGAGGCTGTGTTTGAGGAATACGGGCTTCAGACCATGAAAACCAAGATACCAGACACCAAGAAGTATCGCCGCGAGGGGTCAAAGACCCTTAACCGCGCTGTGTTCCGTTCTACGCTTGTTCCGCCTGACAAAACGCTGCTCAAAGGCACAAGGCTTCCGGAACTTGCCGATGAACTGCTCGGCATATTAAACCTGTGAGCCTATGTCAAAGGTTTATGAGCCGCAAATCGACCCGGAGGAATTTATCAGGACATTTCGTGATGAGCCATCCGGTCTGTCATCGCTGAAAAGAAAAAGCGCGTCCAAACAGCAAGAACAGGCTAACCCACAGCCGGTGGCAGGCGAAGGTGACGGAGCAAGCCCCGGAAATACCACTTTACAGGCTAAAAATTCCGAAAGGGAACGGCTGTATATGGAACGCTTCGTGCGCAATATGCGCTATATGTGGCCGGAAGATAAATTCCAAGTGTCGGAAATCGATCCTGAATTTATCTGGAAGATACGCCGGATACTATTCCACAAGAAGAAAGGTAAGGTCTGCTCCATCAAAGCCTATATCAACAATGTGCTTGCTGCGCATTTTGAGGAATTCGCAGATATTATCGACCCTATTTTATAACCCCACACATTCACAACAATCATGAAAAAATCCCAATCACGAGTAGTCACCACTATCGAGGTGGCTGAAATCCCCGATGGCGCGGAAGAACGCTATATTGAGCGTTTCCTCTCGCCGCACATCTTGATGTCCAACAGGAAGGTGTATATCTATCCCGAAGTTCATGCCGCCCTGTCGCGCATGGTAAAGGGTCTTGACAGACCCGGAGTGTCAATCGGTTCCTATGCCTCGGAAATCATACTTGAGCATATTGCCCGCAACAATGCGGTGATGCGCAGTGTCCATGAACGTAACCATAAAGACCTGTTCTGATGGAAACGGCACTTATAATCGCTCTGCTGGCAAGTAACCTGTGGCTTATCCGCAGGGTGCTGACAAAGCCCGACTCAGCAAAGCCGGTAAAGAAAACGCCATCGCCGGAACCCGCTAAGGCTGCCGACACAGAGGAGGAAGCCGAAAATGACAGTATTGTCGGCAAAAGCACTTTTGACATCAACGAGTTCAAAGAGGTGTTCCGCGAGGCTGCGAAAGAAGCAGCCAAAGAGGTAATACCGCTTATCATCAAGGAGTACGGCAAACCCTCGGATGCCGGTTTTCCCGATGAACCGGAGGAAAAGTCCTCAGCACAAATCCCGGTGGAGAAACTCGATGAAGTTTTTGCAACACACTCCGCAAGCGAACTGACAGGCGATGAAATCCCGTCGGAGGAACCCAGAGCCGGAGGCAGTGATTTCAACGAAATCAGTACAGCGGTAAACGTTCTGAAGGGTAATTCCGACAATCCCGATGACAAGGAAACCGCCCGCCGTGTGCTGCCCGACATACAAGGCACACAGATTATCGAGAAAATCAAGCTCGATCCGTTGGTGCGCAAGCGCATACTTATGATTGAGTGCCAGCTCCCCGAAATTCCTGAGGAGCATGACGCACCGCCCGAAAAAGCGGAAGAAACGAAGCCGAAAAAGAAAATCGTGTTCCATGCTGACATTGACACCACCGACATTGATGCAATCGACTTCAACATCCTCCACTGACCCACCACTATCCAAATCCACAATCCATCCTAAAAATAAAATTTATGACAAAATCCCTCAAAAAACTCTATGACAGTATCGTGGCGTTCATGAACGCTCCCGGTATGCGTCGCCCTATGGCGATGATGCTCACACTCTTGCTGTGTGCAGCCAACCTCTACGCCGCCGGCAACGGTCTGGCGGGTATCAACGAGGCTACCTCGATGATGACCTCCTATTTCGACCCCGCCACGAAACTGATCTATGCCATCGGCGCGGTGGTTGGTCTTATCGGCGGTGTCAAGGTCTATGGCAAGTTCAGCTCCGGCGATCCCGACACATCGAAAACCGCCGCCTCTTGGTTCGGTGCCTGTATATTCCTTGTGGTAGCCGCCACAATCCTGCGCTCGTTCTTCCTCTAAACCTGCCACGCCAATGGAATATTCTATCAACAAGGGCATAGGCAGGACGGTGGAATACAAGGGGCTGAAAGCTCAGTACCTGTTCATCTTCGCCGGAGGTCTGATAACCGATTTCATTCTGTTCGTGATACTCTATATGTGCGGTGTACAGCAGGGTCTGTGCATAGGCTTCGGTGCCGTGAGCGCGTCGGCTCTGGTATGGTACACCTTCCGGCTCAACGGCAAGTACGGACAGTACGGGCTTATGAAACTCACATCGGTGAAGTACCGCCCCCGCTATATCATCAACCGTCAGCGTGTGCGCAATATAATGAAGGGAGGTCGTAAATGAGAAATACACTGAAAACCACAACGCTGGAAAGCAAACTGCCGTTGCTCGCCGTGGAACACGGCTGCATCATCTCGAAGGACGCCGATATAACGGTGGCCTTCGAGGTCAGCCTCCCGGAACTGTTCACCGTAACATCGCAGGAATACGAAGCCATGCACGCCGCATGGTGCAAGGCTATTAAAGTATTGCCGCATTATTTGGTGGTGCACAAGCAGGACTGGTTTGTGTCTGAGAACTATAAGCCGGAATTACAGAAAGATAATTTGAGTTTTCTTGACCGCAGTTTTGAACGTCACTTCAACGAGCGTCCGTATCTGGCGCACAAGTGCTACCTGTTCCTGACAAAGACCACAAGGGAGCGTATGCGCCAGCAATCCAATTTCTCCACCCTCTGCCGTGGGCGTATAACTCCGAAGGAACTCAATCACGAGATGGTTGTCAAGTTTATGGAGTCGGTGGAACAGTTTGAACGCATCATCAATGACACCGGGTATATAAAGTTGCGTCGCCTCTCTGATGATGAGCTTGTTGGCACCGAGAAAACTTCCGGACTTATTGAGAAGTATATGTCGCTCTCTATGGAGGATGTCAACTGTCTGGAAGATATAGACCTCGATGCCCGTCAGATGCGTATCGGCGACAAGATGCTATGCCTTCACACGCTGTCAGACACTGATGATCTGCCCTCAAAAGTCAGCACCGACAACCGTTATGAGCGGTTATCCACTGACCGAAGTGACTGCCGCCTCTCTTTCGCCTCTCCCGTCGGATTGCTCCTGCCATGCAACCATATCTACAACCAGTATGTGTTTATCGACGACCACGACGAGAATCTGGCGAAGTTTGAAAAGACTGCCCGAAACATGAACTCGCTGAGCCGCTACTCACGCTCAAACGCAATTAACAAAGAGTGGATAGACCGCTATCTGAATGAAGCTCACAGCTATGGTCTGACTTCTGTGCGCTGCCACTGCAATATCATGGCGTGGAGCGACGACGCAGAGGAACTGCGACGCATCAAGAATGATGTGGGAAGTCAGTTGGCGACTATGGGTTGTATGCCACGGCACAACACCATTGACTGCCCGACACTGTTCTGGTCGGCTATGCCCGGAAATGAGGCAGATTTTCCTGCCGAGGAGAGTTTTTATACTTTCATCGAACCCGCAGTTTGTTTCTTCACCGCTGAAACAAACTACCGCAGCAGCCTGTCTCCATTCGGAATAAAGATGGTCGATAGACTGACCGGTAAACCAATCCATCTGGATATAAGTGATGAGCCGATGAAACGTGGTATAACCACCAACCGCAACAAGTTCATACTGGGCCCGTCGGGTAGCGGAAAGTCGTTCTTCACCAACCATCTGGTGCGCCAATACTATGAGCAGGGCGCGCATATACTCCTGATTGATACCGGCAATTCTTACGAAGGGCTGTGCAATATGATCCATAACAAGACGCACGGCGAGGACGGTGTCTATTATACCTACACCGAGGAAAAGCCGATTTCTTTCAATCCGTTTTTCACAGATGACGGAGTGTTCGATGTGGAAAAGAAAGACTCAATCAAGACCCTGCTGCTGACGCTGTGGAAGTCGGAAGACGACAGAGTGACAAAGACCGAATCCGGTGAGCTTGGCTCGGCGTTGTCGATGTTCCTTGAAAAAATGGCTAAGGATAAGAATATAGTGCCATGCTTCGACGCTTTTTTTGAGTTTATGCGCGACGATTACCGCGCTGAAATGGCACAGCGTCCTATCCCCATATACAAACAGGATTTCGACATCGACAACTTCCTGACAACCCTGCGACAGTATTACCACGGCGGCCGGTTTGACTTCCTGCTGAACTCCAAAGAGAATATCGACCTGCTGAACAAGCGTTTTGTCGTGTTCGAGATAGACGCGATACGCGACAACAAAGACCTGTTCCCTGTGGTGACAATTATCATCATGGAAGCCTTCATCAACAAGATGCGCCGACTGAAAGGCGTGCGAAAACTCCTTATCTGCGAGGAGGCTTGGAAGGCTCTCTCTACGGCGAATATGGCTGAGTATATGCGCTATATGTTCAAGACTGTGCGCAAATATTTCGGCGAGGCGGTGGTTGTCACTCAGGAAGTGGATGATATTATCTCGTCGCCCATTGTCAAGGAAACCATCATCAACAACTCAGACTGTAAAATCCTTCTGGATCAGCGGAAATATATGAACCGCTTTGACCAGATACAGGAGCTGCTCGGTCTGACCGATAAGGAGAAAGCGCAGATACTCAGTATCAATATGGCAAATAATCCGGGCAGGTTATACAAAGAGGTATGGATCGGTCTGGGCGGCACACAGTCCGCCGTCTATGCCACGGAAGTATCGCCGGAGGAATACCTGTGTTACACCACCGAGGAAACGGAGAAAATCCAAGTCCTTGACCGCGCCCGTCAGCTCGGCGGCGACATCGAAGCTGCAATCAAACAGTTAGCCAACGAAAGGAGAGAGAAATAATGTATGAAAGTGAAATCAATATTTTCTGGTATCATGTCAGGAATACACGTCTGCCTCGTCCTCCTCCTGACAGTCACCCTTCATCTATTGGCAGTCATAGCCCGTACAATCGTCGGCATGGCTCACAGAATACGATAAATCCACCACTTTTAATCCGCAATCAAATGAAGCAACTCAAGTTTTTAATCCCTCTTATTGCCCTGTGCCTGATGTTAGGCACGGGCAGGGCTTCCGCCCAATGGACGGTCATAGACCCGTCAAACATCGCCCAGTCCATCGTAAACAACTCCAAATCACTCGTTCAGGAGTCGCAGACGGCTACACACATGGTCAAAAATTGTGCGCCCGTATAGGCAATATAGATAAATGTAACTTTGGCAAGTTATTAGGTTAGCGTTCAAATGACCTATCATCATCCCCCTTATCTGACAACGAAAGACGTCAGGGAGTGTAGCATGGGCGGAGAAGCCATGAGTCAGTCTGCTATAGAGGCTGCGACTGAATGGTTAGATGAAAGGAATTGATATGAGGATAAAATCCAAACTGATTGAATGATAGTCCAAGCGGTACCAGACCAAACTGCGGTGTATTATAGCTGTACTCACCGTACCTCGGCACTCTATTTTGTGAAGTTTTCAAAATGGAGCATGAACGAGCCGAGGCGCATCTGCAATATACAGAAAAGGACGGAAGTCATATCCGACAATCATTTCAAGCCAAGTTATCATATTGCAAACGGGGATTGCCTAAATCGGAATGCCTACCATATAGGCTATGAAGTGCAGACTTCTGAAAATCTGACATGGCAACGGAGTCTCCATAGTAGTCCGAGCAAGGGAAAGCCTTGTACATGGCGAAGGGAGACAGTTACTAAATTTTAATACAATTAAAGGAAATTGTGTGAGACAAATGAGAAATCCCGAAATCGTATTAAACAGTCTATCGATGCACGGCCAGCAAGACGATTATAAGTTCAAGCGGCTTTATCGGATTCTGTTCAATGAGAAAATGTATCATGTCGCATATGAAAGAATCGCAACAAGGCCTGGCAATATGACTGCCGACTGCAAAGGCGATACCGTTGACGGCATGAGCATTGAGAACATTGAAAAGCTGATAAATTCATTGAAAGATGAAAGTTATCAGCCACGACCCTCAAGGCGTGTGTACATTCCCAAAAAGAATGGTAAAATGCGCCCTCTTGGCATTCCGTCTTTCTATGACAAACTTCTACAAGAGGTTATACGGATGATTCTTGAAGCTATATATGAGCCTCGCTTTTCCAAGCACTCTCATGGATTCAGACCCAAACGTAGCTGCCACACCGCATTAGTAGAAATAGAAAAGACGTTTTGTGGAGTAAAATGGTTTGTGGAAGGAGATATAAAAGGCTTCTTTGACAACATTGACCACAATGTGCTGATTGAAACCCTTTCTGAACGTATTGAAGATTACCGTTTCCTTAGGCTAATCCGTAAATTTCTGAATGCGGGTTACATGGAGGATTGGAAATTCCACAATACCTATAGCGGCACCCCACAAGGAGGCATAATCAGTCCGATTCTTGCCAATATATACCTTGATAAACTCGACAGTTATATGGCAGAGCTTGAGTGCCAATTCAATAAGGGCAAAGGTCGTAAACGGAGTCAAGAAAACAAGTCGCTACAATACAAGCGTCGCTGGCTTAAACATCGTTTGTCTAAAGTTTCAGATGACAATGAGCGCAAAGAAATAATCAAAGCACTCAAAGAAAATCAGAGACAAAATCTTCTGATTCCATCTGGGGACGAAATGGATGCAGATTACAAGCGTATCCACTATGTGAGATACGCAGACGATTTTCTGATTGGAATTATTGGTAGTAAAGCGGATGCCACCAAACTAAAGCAGGAAATTACAGAATTTCTTAGCAATAAAATGAAGTTGGAACTGTCTGCTGAGAAAACACTGATAACACATTCAGAAGAACGAGCCAAATTTCTTGGTTATGAAATCTGTATTCAGAAGTCAAATCAAACCGTAAGGCATAAAAATGGCAGTCTGTGTCGTGCGCATAACAAACGCGTCCGACTGCTAATCGGCAAAGACGTGATTAAGAAAAAGCTCCTTTCTCTCAACGCCATTGAGATTAAAACCCATAATGGCAAAGAGCAATGGAAAGCCAAATCACGTGTTGGGCTGACAATATTGGATGACCTTGAAATTCTGAGGAAATTTAGCTCAGAAGTAAGAGGTTTATACAATTATTATGCCTTAGCCCAAAATGCCTGCACCGTCAGCACATTCGATTGGATGATGAAATGCAGTATGTATAAAACATTTGCCCACAAATATAGGACAAAGGCATCTGCTATCAGACGTAAATACTTCAAAGACGGTGTATTTACAGTCACATTCAAAGCTAAGGACGGAAAAGTTCGGGAAGCCAAATTCTATAATGACGGCTTCAAGCGAAAGAAAGCAGACAGTAACGGAATGATTGATAACAGCCCAAGTCACATGACCTACAAAACTACCACAAGTCTTATAGACCGTCTTGCGGCTCGTAGGTGTGAGTTATGTGGCGCGGAAGAAAATTTGGTAATGCACCATGTGCGTAAACTCGGAGAACTCAAAGGGAAAGCACCTTGGGAAAAACTGATGATTGCACGTCAACGCAAAACCATTGCACTCTGTAGTAAATGTCACCGTAACATCCATTTAGGCAATGTATAGACTGATATTAGTAATGGAAAACCGGATACGCAGGAATGTGTACGTCCGGTTTGGGGGCGAGTATTTGGAAACGTATTGTAGTAATACAACAACGCGCCGGATACTTAGCCTACTTCAGGAAACCGTGAAAATTTACCAGCAGGCTAAGAAATATTATGACGCACTGCAATCGGTCAATAACCTCGTCCGTGATGCCCGCAAGGTGCAGCAGACAATCCTGATGCTCGGCAATATCTCCGGCTATTACGTCAATAATTTCCAGAAGATGCTGACCGATCCGAACTTCACATCGGCTGAACTCTCGGCAATCGCCTCCGGCTACACCCGTATCCTCGAAGAAGCCAACGGCGTACTCGGCGACTTGAAACAGGTAGTCAATATCACTACGCTGAGTATGACCGACAAAGACCGTATGGATGTAGTCGATGACTGCTACAAGGAGATGAAAAGGCTGAAGAACCTTACCGCCTACTACACAAACAAGAATATCAGCGTGTCATATCTGCGCGCCAAGAAGAAGGCTGACACACAGCGTGTGGTGGCTCTCTATGGCGACGGCTCTGAAAAATACTGGTAATCGTAATAATCATAATTAAAAAATATGATAGCGTTATCAATAGATTTCAACAACCTGCACACAATACTGCGCTCACTCTATGACGAGATGATGCCTCTTTGCGAGGATATGGCAGGAGTGGCTCAGGCGATAGCCGGATTGGGCGCGTTGTTCTTCGTTGCCTATCGTATATGGCGGTCGCTTGCCGCCGCAGAGCCGATTGATGTATTCCCGCTGCTCCGTCCGTTTGTGATAGGCTTCTGTATAATGTTTTTCCCGTCGGTGGTACTCGGTACCATCAACTCGGTGATGTCACCGATTGTGCAGGGCACAGCCTCTATGCTCGAAGGGCAGACACTCGATATGCAGAAATACCGCGAGGAGAAAGACCGGCTGGAATACGAGGCGATGATGAATGACCCTTCGACAGCCTACCTTGTCGATGATGCCGAGTTTGACAGACAGATAGACGAATTAGGCGTGACGGAGATAGGCACAGCCGCCGGAATGTATATCGAGCGCGGAATGTATAAGGTGAAAAAGGCAATCCAGAATTTCTTTCGTGAACTGCTGGAAATGCTCTTTCAGGCTGCATCGCTCACAATCGACACAATCAGGACATTCTTCCTGATAGTGCTTTCAATCCTCGGCCCGGTCGCATTCGCCCTCTCCGTGTGGGATGGCTTCCAGTCAACGCTTACCCAATGGATACAGAGATATATCCAGACTTATCTATGGTTGCCGGTGGCTGACCTGTTCTCCACGATACTGGCTAAAATCCAAGTGCTGATGTTGCAGAACGACATTTCGGAACTGACTAACAATCCCAACGCAAACCTCGATAGTTCAAATACTTGCTATGTCATTTTTATGATAATCGGCATTATAGGATACTTCACGATTCCCACTGTGGCGGGCTGGATAATACAAGCCGGAGGTGCCGGAAACTATAACCGTGCTGTCAACACCACCGCGATGCAGGTCGGTTCTGGTGCCGCAAGTGTCGGAGGTGCAGTCGCCGGAAATGTCGCGGGCAACGCAGGCAAATTGCTTAAATAATATTCAAACGACATTCAAATGCAATTCAAATCACTTAAAAACATCGAAACCTCGTTCCGCCAGATACGGCTGTTCGGTATTGTGTTTGTGGCGATGTGTGCCGTGGTGGTGTCGGTGGCTCTAATCTGCGTTTTCAATTTTGCCGAAAGGCAGAGGGAAAAAATCTATGTTCTTGACAACGGCAAGAGCCTTATGCTCGCCTTGTCGCAGGACATGGAACAGAACCGCCCGGCGGAAGCCCGTGAACACGTGCGCCGCTTCCATGAACTGTTCTTCACTCTGTCGCCCGATAAGTCGGCAATCGAGCATAACATCAACCGCGCCCTTATCCTGTCGGACAAGTCGGCATACAACTACTACACGGATTTCTCGGAGAAGGGTTACTACAACCGTATCATCGCCGGCAACATCAACCAAGTGCTGCAAGTGGACAGTGTGGTGTGCGATTTCAACAACTATCCGTACATCGCTAAAACCTATGCCCGACAAATGATTATCCGCGAAAGCAATGTTACAGAGCGCACGCTGGTGACGCAGTGCCGCCTCTCCAATGCCTCACGCTCGGATGACAACCCCAACGGCTTCATTATCGAGGGCTTCACAATACTTGAGAACAAGGATATTTCAACCGTAAAACGATAATTCAATTATGACAAAGATTAAATCAATATTCTCCGCCATATATAACAATATGTGGCGCACCCCGAAAGGGAGGCTCACAACGCGCCTGAAAGGAGCGTGCGAGTCAATTCCCCAGAAACAACGGCTTACTGTCGTGTCGCTTATGCTGACCGTGTTTGTGCTTACCGCCTTCTTCGTGTTTGGTCACGCCTGTTACAGGATAGGTCTGGGCAAAGCGCAAAAATCAGTGGAGATCGAGCATATAATGCCGATTGACATCGTTACCAAATCTCCCGTTCATGAACCTCAAAATCTTCCAGGCTATGACGATGCAGGAGTGGAAAGCGAAGATTAACGGCTTCTTCCAGCCCAAATCGCAGGCTGAACGGCAGAAGATGATGAAATACTTAGTCGTGTTCCCGGCGGCTGTCGTATGCGGCATAGTGATACTGTGGCTGCTGTACACAAGCCTCAACAAAAATGTCAGCAAGGTCGGCAATGCCTTCAATACCGAAATACCTGAGGGTGAGAACGACGGTATAAAAACCAAAGCGGAGGAATATGCAGCCGCCGATGCCGCCAAAGAGAAAGAGGCACAGGAGCGTGCGGTGGTCGCGCTTGATACCCTTACCGCCCTTACAACCGATACCGTTGAGCATCAGTCCGCCGTTGAGAACTCCGCGCAGGCGTATCAGGAGGTTCAAGCGTCGCTCAATGACTTTTTTGTGGAGGATACTCCCGCCGACAATGTTGAGATGGACGCTCTAAATGAGCGTATCGCAGAACTGGAGGCTCAGAACGCTCTTGCACAGCAACAGGCGGAACAGCCTGACGAGATGGAGCTGATGGAACGTTCCTACCAGTTGGCGGCACAATATATGGGCAACGGTGGCAACTATTCGCCGCCACAACCCGCCGAAGAAAAAGGCAAAAGGGATGTGCAACCGGTGGCGCAGGTCAACAGGAATGTCGTTTCCTCGCTCAGTCAGTCATCAACCGTCAGGGGCTTCAACACCTCGGTGGGTACAATGAATGCGGTAGCCAAGAATACCATCGCCGCAGTGGTGGCAGGTAACCAGAGTGTAGTTGACGGCGAGAGTGTAAAACTACGTACTACCGAACCGATGTGGGTCGGCAACCGCCTGATACCGCGTAACACAACCGTTGTCGGCTCTGCAAGAGTGCAGGGCGAAAGGCTGGAGATCGAGATTTCCTCCATAGAATGCGAAGGTTCAATCTACGATGTTGAGTTGCAGGTTTATGACTCCGACGGGCAGGAGGGTATAAATATTCCGCAGTCAATGGAGAGTGACGCGCTACATGAGATAGGTGCCAATATGGGCAGTACGATGGGAAGCTCGATAAACATCTCCACAAATACCGGGGCGCAGATAGCATCAGATGTGGGTCGAGGGCTGATAAACGGTGTCAGCCAGTATCTCAACAAGAAACTGCGAACCGTCAAAGTCCACCTCAAAGCCGGCTACCGTGTGATGCTCCACCAGCCGGAAGATATATGATTATTCACCATTAAATCCACAATTCAATGAATTACAAACTCTTTTTACTTTCGCTTATTGCCGTTATCGGCATGGCAAGCACGGCTTTTGCTGGAACAAAATCGGTTTCATCGACCTGTCGCTTTGACTCGTCAAAGAAAAATACCGATAATAACGTGTCGTCTGACACGGAACAGGTTGACACTCAGGTAGCCGAACACGACATCAATGTGTACGGCGGCAACTACACCGACGGTGACAAGTTCGACGGTCTGACCCGCAAGGTCGGCTTCGACCGGATGATACCGCCTCACGCTCTGGAAGTGTGCTATGAGAAAACTACGCACATCATATTTCCCTCGGAAATAGTCTATTGCGACTTGGGCAACGAAAACCTTGTCGCAGGATTAGCCGATGGTACGAAAAATGTGCTGCGTGTCAAATCAGCCTTCAAGTCATTCAAGCAGGAGACAAACCTGTCGGTAATCACCGAGGACGGAAGCTATTATAGTTTCAACGTGAAATTCGCCAAAGAGCCGCTGTTGCTCAATATCGAGATGACCGATTTTCTGCATGACGGCGAGGCGGTGAACCGCCCGAATAATGCGCAGGAAATCTACCTCGAAAAGTTAGGTAGCGAGTCACCGATGCTTGTCAAGCTGATTATGAAAAGCATCTACAAGCAGAATAAGCGCGAAATCAAACATATAGGCTCAAAGCGTTTTGGGGTGCAGTTCCTCTTGAAATCCATATATGCCAACAACGGGCTTCTTTATTTCCACACCGAGCTGAAAAACACATCTAATATTCCTTTCGATGTCGATTATGTCAGCTTCAAGATTGTGGATAAGAAGGTTATCAAGCGTACGGCAATGCAGGAGCAGGTACTTGAACCGCTCCGCGCCCAGAACTATGTGACGGTAGTACACGGAAAATCATCCGAAAGAACAGTCTTCGCTCTGGAGAAATTCACAATTCCCGACGACAAGCAGCTTGTTATCGAAATTGCCGAGAAAGAAGGTGGTCGCCATCAGTCCTTTGTGGTCGAGAACGAGGATATTGTGAGAGCCAACGTAATTGACGAATTAAGCATACAGTAACCTATGAGAAAAGCGATAATGATAATCGCTGCCATGCTCACCCTCTTTGGAGGGCGGGCAATGGCCCAGCGATGCCTCCCCGGAATGTCTGCCGTGGAAATAAAGGCAAATATGGCAGACGGTTTTTATACCGGCAACTCCCGCGACTGCGGTTATTCTCTCGGAGTGTTCTACTCCGTCTATAAGGGTAATGCCAATACTTGGAGCTTCGGCGGAGAGTATCTCCAGACCTACAAGCCCTACGGCGCGAAAGGTCGTATTCCGGTGGCGCAATTCACAGGCGAGGTCGGCTACAATCTCCATCTGTTGAGCGACTATTCGCAGACCTTCCACCTCTACGGTGGCGTATCTGCTCTCGGTGGTTACGAAACAGTGAACTGGGGCAAGCATATACTTTCCGACGGCTCGACGCTCCATGACGGCGACAACTTCATCTATGGCGGTGCGCTCACGCTCTCTGCGGATTTCTACCTGTCAGACAAAATTGCCCTGACCGCAAATATAAAGGAGCGTCTCACTTTCGGTAGTGATGTGCAGATTTTCCACACCCAGTATGGTGTCGGTGTCAAATTTATAATCGAATAAACCTATGGGATTGATTGTGATAGACCTCGATATAAATAATCTTCCATTGGAGGATTTTATGAAGGCGATCGGCTATGAGCCGATAAAAAAGGATGGCAACCTTCTGATATACAACGCTCCGTATTCTGTCGGTGGCAACGCTACTATGGTGGTGGACACCGAAAAGAATGGCTGGTATGACAGCAAAGAACCCGAAAAATACTACGGCGGCATTTATGATCTCGCTTACGAGCTGACCGGGAGCTGCAACCGCTCCGAGTTGAACCTCTATATCGCCACACATATGAAGGATTTTAAGGAGTTCAAGACTTACGAAGTGACCGTCAACGGCGATGAAGCCGAGGGTTATGTGGAGGCTACGACCGTCAGCAGACCGGAACAGCCTAAGCAACAGCCACCCAAACCCAAACACAAAATGCGGTTTTAGCCTATGGATATAGATGTTATCAAGGGAATATCCCTTGTGGATTTTCTGCACCACCTCGGATACGAGCCGACGGGGCGCGACAGCAAAGGTCTGTGGTTCTATGCCCCATACCGCAACGAGAGAAAGCCATCGTTCCATGTCAATCCTCGTAAAAATGTATGGTTCGATTTTGGTAGCGGTGCCGGAGGCGACATCTTCACTCTTGCCGGAGAACTGTGTAACTCCACCGATTTCATCAGACAGGCGGAGTACATTGCCGAAAAGATGCGAATGCCGGTATCACGACCTTACAAGCCGGAGCCATTCATTGAGCAGCCGACCTTTGAGGACGTGAAAATCTCTAAATTGGTATCGCCGGCATTACTGTGTTACCTCGCAAACCGTGGCATACCTGCTGACATCGCACAACGATATTGTGTGCAGGTGGATTACAAGTTGCATGGCAAGTCATATTATGCTATCGGTTTTGAGAACAGCGCACACGGATTTGAGTTGCGAAGCAGCTTCTTCAAAGGCAGTTATCCGCCAAAGCATATCACCCATATTGCCAACGGCAACGCCAGATGCAACGTGTTCGAGGGCTTCATCGACTTTCTTTCGGCGGAACGCCTCGGCCTCAATGACGGCAATGACAGTGTTGTGCTTAACTCCGTGGCGAATGTCGGCAAAGCAATCCCGGCACTCGCCGGTTATCCGCTGATTCTGTGCTATCTCGACAACGATACCGCCGGGCGTACCGCAGTCGCCAGACTGCGCCGCGAGTTCGGCGACAGGGTGAGCGACAAATCCGCGCTCTATCCGGACCACAAGGATCTGAACGACTACTTGCTAACGCTCAATCCGAAAAAATCATCAGGAATAAAACTCTAAACAACAACGAAAATGAAAAAATCCAATAAAAAATCTTTCGGCGTTATCGCCATTCTCTCCCTTGTAATCGCTGCCGTGTGCAGCCTCACATCCTGCTCAGACGACCTCGATGTGCAGCAGTCCTATCCCTTCACAGTGGAAGTCATGCCATACGCTGACAAAATTGCCAAAGGGCAGACCGTCGAACTGCGCTTAGAGATAAAGCCCGAAGGCAACTATGCCAACACCCTCTACACAATCCGCTACTTCCAGTATGACGGCGAAGGCTCGCTCAAACTCGTTGACGGCCCGGTGCTGGTCAACAACGACCGTGTGCTTCTTGAAAGTAAAACGTTCAGACTGAATTACACCGCCAAAAGTGACGAAGCCCACAAATTCCTCGTGGTCGTGGAGGATAACTTCGGTTCAACTCCGTGGGAACAGACCTTCGAGTTCAACAGCAAAGACAACAGCGACGATGATAGTGGCAAGATTGTCAGCCCGATTGTGACACCCGTAAATCCGGCTATCCGATGAAGAAAATACTGCTGACGTTCTTCGCGTTGCTCACCGTCATGGTGGGCAACGCTGCCGGGCGGAAGATAAACATAATGGAACTGCCGCCATTCGAGAGAGCTGTGATTATCATAAAGAAATTTGAAACGCTCCACCGCCCAAAGGATTATCCATATGTCGGATATGGTCATAGAGTATTACCGGGTGAACCATACCGCTGTGGTGTGCAGCTCACCGAGAAACAAGCCGATGCCCTGTTGCGTAAAGACCTCCGAAAATTCGTGTCACTCTACAAGGCATACGGCAAAGACGCTCTGTTGTTAGGCGTGTTAGCCTACAACTGCGGCCCCGGAGTGGTGAACAAAAGTAGCATCCTGAAAAAACTGAAATCCGGCAACCGCGACATTTTCAAAGCATACACCTCCCACTGCCGCTACAAAGGGAAATTCCATGCCCAGCTTCACCAACGTAGGCTTACCGAATTTGCTGCCTTATTTAATTGATAGTCCATCCATTATAGATTAGTGTTAAAATGCTAATCTATAATGGATATAGTTTATATGTCAAATTTTATTAGTAACTTTGCGTATGGACAATATTACAGCCGCTATATTAGATTACATAAATTCACCTCACACGTTAGGGGCTTTACAACTTAACGGCCCTTGGGGGTGTGGGAAAACTTTTTTTATTAAAAATATTCTATTACCAGAAATAAATAAGTTAGAAAAAGAACGAAGTGACACTGAAAAAAAGTGCGTATTAATGGCTTTATTATTTGGCATAACAAAAACTGAAGAGATTACGCAACGGTTATGGTTTTCTTTAATTGAGTCAAAACATTATATGCCCAAGAATCGGCTAAACTCAATTAAAAAGATTGGAAGTAATGTTGCTAAATTTATACCCGGTGTCAATAATGTAGATTTGGATAGCATTATAACTGTTTCTGCAGAATTAAAGTTAAAGGCATTAGGCAAAAACACCATTGTTATTCTGGATGATTTAGAGCGCATATCAGAGAGTATTGAAATTGAGAATGTTTTAGGCTATATTAATGACCTAATAGAAAATTATGGCTTTAAGCTCATACTTATTTCAAATCAAAAGGAACTTGAGAAAACAAACCTTCTAAAATACAAAGAAAAAGTTATAGATAGAACAATTTTCTTTGATATAGATAAGATAGACATTATATTGTCTATGAGTGAAAGATTTAACAAGTTGCTTCCGTCATTTATCCGAATGGAAAATTGCTCCCGTTATCTAATTCCTACGGAAAATGATACGATCTTGCAAGAGTCCTTATCTAATTTAAGGACCATAAGATTTGCTCTCGCTCAATTCTCTCCAATTTTTACATTCTATACGAATGGGAGAGGGAATATTGATGATATTGATGAAATATGCTTGACAAAATTGACTATAATATGGCGATTTGTATTAGCTCTAAGTATTGAATACAAGACAGGAACACTAAACTACTATAGTGAATATGACTTGGATAAAGCTATGATAATGTCATATTTCAGTCGAAGGAATCAAAATGAGAATAACGATAATGATACTAAGCCCTATGAGGTGAAGTTTTTGCAACGCTATTACGATGCATATGCCACTCACTATGTATATATTGAACCTATTTATAATTGTATCGTAAAAGGTGTATTTCTCAAAGAATCTGATCTCAATAAGATTGATGAAATTCTTTCCAAGCATTTAGGAATATATAGAGAGCAAACAAGTGATGATAAGGCTTTTATACTTAATGTATATGAGAATTTTTTCAATTTTTCCAATGAGGAAGCCCCTAAAAAATTTAAAAAATTCCTTTCGTTAATTTCAAAAGGGACTGTTGATAAGCCATATGAATTTGTACAAGCTGCAAATTTTATTTCTGGCTATAAACCAATAATAGAAAAAAACAATGCCGATATAATTTCAGACATCTGTAAAGGTGTTGACATTTTTTTTGATAGAATTGGAGATTCTGATATTTCAGAAAGTGAAAAACGCAGACTTGAAATGTCATTAACTTCTTTTGTGGAAAGTTGTGAAGGCAATGGTGTGTACGATTATATCTGCAAAAAAATAAATCAGCAAGAAAAAAATCATGAAGATAAAGAATTAGAGCATATTACTCAATTATTTCAAAATGATTTTTTATCTTTTACTGAAGCATTTAAGCCTTTTATTGTCCAAAATAGAGTTAAATTTGATAACAGAAAACCGCTTTTACATCTCTTAGATGCTTCAATGGTTAGAAAACGAATAGCGGAACTTACGCCAGCCGAAGTGTATGGCTTACACGATATGCTTCAATTCAGATATATCGCAACAGAAGGTCTTTATGTTCGAGATGAATTGGAGTTTATATCCCTGGTGAAAGAGGTAGTTGATGCTACCGAAGATGAAAGTATGTTATCAAATCTAATGAAACAGAAATATCTTAAATCTGATATTACAAAAATTTTGGCATACAATAAATAAGACAAGTGTTATATTTAAGATATGGTAACTTTTGAATTTAATCCTACCGCAGATTATATCGTCTTAACGGTAAAATGTCCAAATTGTGGGTCTGTGATTTCTCAATCAATTGGCGTGCCTTCTCCAGATTTCTCAGCGGACACTCATAGAGAAAGTGTTAATCAAGATTTTGATGAACTTTATTGTGAGAATTGTGGTAAGGAATTATCCGTGATTCTTAGTTGTGGATATAATGGTGGTGATGGAGAGATTGATGATATTGAAGATGAGGATTTAATTGATGTCAATCAACACTTTCCAGAGGAGGATTGGGACGATATCGATGAAAACTTTTTTAATCATTATATTAATCCTCATGTAAAGGATCTCGATGACTCACTGAATCATCTTGATGAATTACCAGATACAACAAAGAATATCATATATAGAAATTTCTTTGCTAATGTGATAAGCTGCATGGAAGCATATCTTAGTGACACTGCCATTCGCAAGATTATGCATAGTGATGATTATAAAAAGAAATTTGTAAAAAGCTCGCCTCATTTTAATAACCTTAGAATTAAAGGTTCAAATATATATGAATATTTCGCAAAATTGGATACAACTATTCAATTTCAATTGCGAGAAATTATATATCACAAACTTGAAGTGGTTAAAAAATTATATAGATCAACATTTAATGTTGATCTTGGGGATATTGGAACACTTATGAAAGCCATTCAAAAAAGACATGACATTGTCCATAGAAATGGTCACGACAAAAATGGAAATGTTGTGGAGGTTACCAAAGCTGATGTTCAACAACTTATTTTGGATGTTTCTAATTTTATCAATCATATAGAAAATCAATTTTTAGGAATACAAATAGATGAGTGTGTAAACTCGAAAGAGACTCCTCTAAATATGGAAATCAACTCTGATTAATAAATAGAAGTTCAAATAAACCTGTAATGAGAATTTAACTTCGCCGCCTTTTGGCGGCCGAAATTTTTGGCAAAATCAAGGCTGGCGACTTCATCACGAGGTCGCCAGCTTTCTCTATATTACGACTTGGCAAATATTCGGTTAAAATCGGGTGTATAACCCCGTTACATCAGTGAAGATGTCCTCCAACATATCGCAATAGACACCATCTATCGTCTTGATGTCCTTTGTCGTCACCTCAAACGTCTTGTGGTTGATACTCTGACGATAAAATCTGACATTGTAGAGGTCTGCGCCACTATTGTATATGATTTCAAGGCGGTTTGCCGATGTTTTGTTACGACTAAGGCTCATACGGAGTCCGTTGCCGAGGTTGATGAAGTCGTGGCTTCCCGTCATTGCCACAAACCTGCGCCCTCCGATTTGTTGGAGTATTATTTTTGCTACTTGGTTGTCCATAACGCTATTATTTTGAGTTGTTGATTTTCTTGTTCAGCCATTCATCACGGCGTTGGCGACATTCTTTCAAAGTCTTTGCCACGGTACTAAATAATGTGCCGTCGGTGGCACGATAGTCATATTGATAGAAAAGGATACTTACCCTCGGTGTGCCAAAACGCTCGTATTGCTTGGTATCGGGTGTAATGGTGGTTGATACGCCATTCACAGTTAATCTTATTGCCATATCAATGTATTTTAGAATTTCACAATCAGTATTCGGTAGTTGAAAACCTTTTCGGGGTCAGTGATTTTCTTTTGCGAGAGCCAAAAATGATGACTGCCAAATCCATATACGAAGTATTGGTCAAGTGCCGATTTCTCCGCATAGTCGGCTACCAACCGCCTTAGAGTTTCCTCGTTGTAGGCTATAAGAATATGGTTCACAAAACCGACAAGTACCTCGGCTATCTTATCGTCATAGACTACTGTCGTATGTTCAAATGTCACGTTCATAATGGGTGGGTATTGTGACCTGCGCCATTGCTGACGCAGGTCGGATTAAACATTTATGCGGTCATTCTATCTTTGATTAGTCGGGCGTTGGAGTTCACCAAATCCACAATTCGGTCGTGATATTCGGTGTTTTGATTGCACGCTCCACGGCATTGAATAACTGAAAGGGTTTCAAGCGACACCTCCACGGTTTCAATCCGCTTGCCGTTAATCCTTGCCGACAATATGAGGGAGTCTTTTTTGCCGTAGTACATTGCTGTACCTACACAGATATGCTGGACATCTCCTTCCTCTATAAATTCCTCCACGCTCTCCAACACTTTCACTTCAATCTCGCCATCGGAGATTACAAGCCCGAAGAATTTGGATTTGAGTTTGAGAAAACTATCTCTCTTTTCCTGCTCTGCGAGTGCTTCCTTCTCCTTGCGTCTTATGTCGGCTTCCCTGCGTCTGCGTTCCTCTATCGCCATGACCTTTTTGTGGTATATGTTGTGTGCCTGACGAAGATTGTCGGGGCAAATGTAGTGGGGATTGTGAGTGTCTTTCTTGCAGGTCTGCAACATCTTGATGTAGTCGCACCATAATCCTAAGTCGGTTATCTCGTAATGGTGGCGTTTGGCTATCTTGTATGAAGCCCAACACATACGGCAGTCATAGGGGCGGTTGAGAAAGTATTTGAATGCTTGCTCGGTATCGTTTTTCATCAGCGTTTCAAGTTGGGGCTGCGAGAGAAAACGGCTTATACATCTCCCCGGTGACATATTGAAGAACTTGTTGCCCACAACATCTATGTGCAGAGAGGGGATTATCTTCATTTTGGGATACATCGGAAAATCCCTCGCTATGTCTGCGAACACATCATCCTTGCTCCGTATCTCCATAGGTGAGCCGTATGCGAAACAATCCACATAGTAACTCATACTGCGTCTAAGTCCGATTACGGCGCATTGTCCGTTGGGGGCTACCCAATACTGACCGATTTCCACAATGCTGTATTCGGCTTTCTTTCCCTTGCGCATTTCTGCGAATATGGCGAACATCCGCAAAGTCTGGTATTTTCCGTGCATACCAAGCACGTTGAAATACATCTTACCGCTCGCCTTCTGCTTTCGGGTGGTTTCAAGAGTGAGTTCCCTGCCACATCGGGGGCATACGCATTTGCCCGATGTTTCATCGCTGTGCCAAGTGTGTCCGCAGTCCATGCAGGTGGTATTGCCACTCTGAACACGGAAGGCAAAGTGTTCAAAACATTCGCCTATCGCCCATTGAGCCTGCACCTTTGTGACGGGGCGGAGTTTACGGCTCTCTTTGAGTATGTCTTTATGGAATTTTGTTGTAGGTTTCATAGTCGTAATGTGTTAGAGGTCAAATAGACTGGGTTGTTCAACTTGGTTTTTCTTCTCGGCGGTCTTTCTCGGCTGGATAGACTTTCGCATTTTCTTTATCTCCTCGTCACGGAGTTTGTTGACGGCGTCCTGCCGTGCTTGTTCCTTTTCCTCCTCGGTGAGTTCTACCGTATGGTTGACCACCACTTGGCAGTTGATTGGATTGCCAACTTCAATTTCTTCCTCGTCATAGTAGTGTGTTGCCATTCCGAACACCTCGGCATCGGTAAAACCGCAACAACCGCTTTTCTTTACCTCGTTGAGTATGAATGTCACGCACTCCTCGACTGATTTCGAGGGATTTGCAAACTTGACTGCGAACAGTGCGTCATTCTCGGCTCGTTCTTCAAGATACGCCTTGATTGTTTCGTTAAAGGCTCGTGTGCCTTTGTTTTCTTTTGTGGTTGCCATAGTCGTATGTGTTTAGAGTGTTGCGAGTATCATTTTTTCAATCTCGGTGGGGTTGATTTCCGTATGGAATAGCCAACTGATGAAAAGTTTTCGCCCTGCGGGTCTGAGTTCATAGTATAGCTGACGATATATTGAAATGTTGCCGTTGAGATAGGTTTCTATCATATAGTCGGCGATGTTGTCAACCTCGTAGTATTTGGCTTGCTGCTCCCAAGTCTTTGAATGTCTTTTTGTTGCCATAGTCGTAATGTTTTATAGAGTTAATATCCAGTAGATAATCCCTATTGCGGTGAGGATTGAGATTAGCCACCCCACGCCTCGGAATATCGGTCTGAGTATCGCCCAAAGAATAATCCCGACAACCGCCCCGACTGCTATCCCCACCACCTTAGCCGCCTTTTTTAATGCGGTATGAGCTGGTGAAGGTGTGAAGCTCGTATTTTTAATATGTCTGTCGTTCAGTGTCATAAGACGATATTTTTTTTAATGCGTATAATCGCTGTTTGAAGTTTGTTCGCTCGTTGACCCTGCGGCACGACGGGAGCAAAGGGGTGTTCGGCACTTGCACAAAAAAATACTACCGACCACCGGGAGCTGTGGAGATTTTTTTGCGCGAATGCCAAAGAATACCCCGTACCGTCGTGTTAATCAACTTCGAGCGAATAAACTTTGAATGGAGATTATACTCTGCATGAAAAATAGAGGCGGCAAAGCCCCGCAGGGTGACGCTGAACGACAGACATAAGAAAAATGGAAACCGTTGATATAAAAGCAATGGCCCCGGAAAGAGCAAGTATGCGTATGTCGCTGTACATGGAGCAGGGCGTAATGATCGGCGTCATACGCTTTCTTGCTCCCGTGGGCTTGAACAAACGGATAGTGGCGTGACGGCTCAGATTCATTATAAGGAGAAGGCGTATGGCGCACTGATTTGCCGATTGGAGTCTTGTGAGGGAAGCGACGTCACCGGCGCATCCTCACAAGGCGTTGAGGCAAACCGGTGTGTAGCCTTCTCCCATAGTCGGGGTGCGGTCGGATGGTGTCAGTGACCCACCGGATCACCGTCACCATCTGACGGCACGACCGACGCAGACACCGTGAGCCGCCACGCCTCTATCCGTTTCCGCAGTGGAAAATAGGCTCTAAACTCTGTTTTTTGTAAAAACTACCGTTATAATCGCAGAAATTTGTTCCTATGAAGAATTTAATCGTAAGTTATATACAATTATTGGTAATCAGATATGTCTGTGTAACTTAATTTCGGCAATAAATTGGATTTATTGCCGAAATTAAGGAGCATATCAACATTGTCGTAAAATGGGGTTTTGCGCTATTGCGTCATAATAAGTGTCCCCAAAGGAATTTTATGCTTTGGGGCATTGGAGTACACCTTTATTAATCGCAACTTCTAATATTCCATTACTTTATCGAATGGAACTTCAGATTACATCATAATTCCCTTGTATCTCATTAGATATAACAGGACGTATTAATTCTTTCAAGTCCTTGATATCTGTGCATTCTTTTAGTGTTAGAGTTGATTGTCCCCACCAACCACAAAAATTTCGTTTATAATAACCCTCAACACTTCTTCTTGGGAACTCCCCAATAATGCTATCAAATAATGTTGTGTATGTTGACACATGGAAATTTGTTGGTTGGATAAAATCGCTCCATGTGTCAAGCAATTCTGATTCGGGCTTTACATCAATAATTTCAATCTGGTCATAACGTCTAAATGTGGAGGAAAATGCGGTTTTCATTGCCTCAATCGCTTCAATATCAGTTTTGGGTGCACTATAACCAAAAATAGTCAATATACTGGCATTTTTGATTATCTCCAGTAGCCCATTCCAAGCGGTGCTAATGTATGGATCGGAATTGTAATTTTTCTTTTTTACTGGAAACAAAAGTTTAGGCAGATGCAGAGATGTAGCACCACATTTATAGCAACGTATATTTCTATATGACTGTATAGCATGGCATTCATTACAGGTGCCAACTCCTATATTTCCATGCAGGAACACTAATTGCGGTAAATCATTAGTAATACGACAAACTCTGTTATATGCTTGGATTAGCAGGTCATCCCAATTAAAAGTAAATATATAATCTTTTGACCTTAAAGACAAAATTAAATAGTCATAGATAGTAGGTTGTTCCGGCAATACATATTGAGAGAATTTTTGTATTATTCTATTCTCCAACTCGTATTTTATTGATGTATATTCTGGTATGGTATCCAATTCAGAGTAAATATCTTCCAAATTGCGACTCTTAGTGTTTAATTTTACACCTGACAAGATGTCCAATAAATCCAATTCTTCAAGGAAATTATTCATAACGGAACATCTTAATCCGTTTTTATCACCATTCGGAATTGCCGCAATAGTCGCACCTGCGCCCAAAATAAACACATGAGGGCGATTTAAGATGAAGTCATGTATGTACTTTTCTATTTCTGCTTTGTTTTCCATTACAGCACAATAAGATTTACTTTATATCAACAATCTCAAATAAATCAGGCAATCTACTGTAAGATTCTCCCTCCGTACCGATAGTATTGGCATTGACTATTGCTGTATCAAGACGATTGTCTGCAAGCAACTCCGAAACCCATGATTCTTTAGAGAGGAATGATTGATGCTTGCTGAAATTGGGCATATAGCGGTGTAAGGCATTAATCACATTGTCAGACGTGGCGAAATAGCGATTTGTGTTCAGGTAATGCAAGAGAAACCAAAACTCAATAGACGGCATACTGTCACATAATATGACAGCAGGATTGTCTGCATACTTACGTTTCAGTTCTTCAAACTTTGCTTTTTCAGCCGGTCGGGTACGGGTAACATCAGCGTCAAAAACGCATACGGCAATTCCGTTATCGGCAAGCACACGTTCAATCTGCTTCCGCATTTCATCAAAAGTCTGTTCTGTGAAATTTCGCGGTTTGCAGACATAGTTATATCCACGCAGCCTTTTGAGATGCGTGAAATAGTATCGCTCGGTTGCTCCTTCTCCGATGATGGTGATTGTCGGATTTTTTAGCTTGCGCTCTCGTATTCTTCGTGCCATAACATAATCTTCTACAATACATTCGGCAATGCGCCAAACTGACCGTTCATATAGGCTCGATGAATTGAAGACAGCTTGTTAAGCCCTTTGAAATCAACAAGAGAAAACAGTGTGGTATTGCCGTCTTTACCCTTTTCAGTAAACCATACGGAATCCTTGCCAAACAAATCATCAATATCTTTCAAGATTGGATCATAGTGAGTCGATACAAGCAGTTGTGATTGATTGTCCGGGGTGTTTATAAATTTGGCAAGTATGTATTCCATAAGATTGGGGTGCATTGAAGCCTCAATCTCATCAATGCACAAAAAAGCCTGCCGCTTCAATTGTGTATAGATAAGCGACTCCAGTTCAACCATACGCTTTGTACCTGTACTCTGGCCGTTTTCGGGCAAAACATAACTCTCACTTCCAGTCTCTCCCTCCACGGTATGACCGAATAATGCAGCCATTTTCTGTATCTTGATGTCGGATATGTTGAAGTCGGCTTCTTGTGCGAACTGCATCAGGTATTCCCTGAAATCCTCGCTGTCTGCAATCATCTTCTTTGCACCCTGCGATAATGATGAAAGTGAACCACTCTGCAAAGGAAGCATCCGGCTGTCAATCCAACGGCGCATATTATCAAGATAAGGCACGGCGATATTGACTTTTTTCAATACGGCAAGAACCGACATATTTCGCAGACAGTTCATTGTCATAATATCCACCTCTGCCGGAGAGAGCTTGGCAACAGTTGAATTGAATGTCAGCTTTGATACGCCCTGTACGTCCTCTCGACAAAACACCTTTGTCGGGCGATTTGTGAGATAGACAAATAATGCCTCACGACATACCTTTTCTGGATTCACCGTAAGTTGATACCAGTAACGTATGCCGTCCACATACAATTTGATCTCAATCTCTGTGTCATAAGACAAAGCCGACTTCCGCATAAGGAATGGCTGGACATTTGTTCCATCATCATTTGTGGCAGGGATATTATTCCAGAATTCACGAAGGAACTCAACGGCATCCAAAAGATTAGATTTGCCGCTGGCATTGGCTCCGAGAACAACTGCAAAACGGAGTAACTGCACCCCGTCAGGCATGGTTACAACACTGTTGTAACGGTCATCTCCCGAAGGCTCGAAACTTAGTTCAACTTCGTCACGGAAGGACTTGAAATTTTTTATTTTCAGCTCTTGTATCATTATATGTGGCTTTGATATGGCAAAGTTAGCTATTATTTGCGGCGTTTCCAAAATAAAACCGGAATATTTCGGGTTTTAATCTCTGAATTAGCTTAAATATTGCCAAAATGGAAATCAAAACACAATCAGCGGCCATTATAATGAGGCGAGAGGGAGCAAAATTAAGTCTATAAATACACCGTCAAATATATGAGGGAGCAAGAATTGGCGAAAAACGGGGTAATAAATAAGGGTTATTTAACGCTCTTAATCGCCGAAAATCAGCGAATTATTATTATCTTTGCAAAGTAAACGAAGAAGAACATTGAAATATCGGGGTGCGCAAAGAGGGAGAGCCGCGATTTTCAGAGAGCTAAGACATTGATAATCATATAACATACGTTTGTGTCACAGAGACCAGGCGGATCACTGATCAAATCGGCAAGATGCCGCAAATCGCTGAAACTAAGATGGTTTCAGCGATTTTTGTAATACCCCTATCCGGCAGAATAACGCACATTGTAGGCGCATAGTAAAAAAGCGGTGTTTAAGCGTAGATTTTGCAGAGGCGGAAGATGAAAAATTTTGTATCGTTTACGCCGTGTAGCTTGGCTCTGAAAGCTTTGATTTTTGAGTTCATGGATTCGGCGGAGGCATTGGTCGAGCGGTTGTCATAGAAGTTGAGGATCTCGTCAGAATGCTCGTAGAAAGTCGCGGCAATAGTGTTGAATGACCTGAACCCGGATTCCGCCACGCGATTATACCAGCGTGCGAGATTCAACCGTGCACTGTCTTTCGTTGACCTCTTGTTGAATATGGCCCTGAGGTCTTGAGAGAGCCAATAGGCTTCCTTCAGGTCCGGGTATAGCCCGAACAGCATCAGGGCGCGTTGCCGCTGAGTTGCGGTCCACTTCTCCGGAGATTTGAACAGCGCATAGCGGCCACGGGCAAGCAACTCTTTGAGCGTGTAACCGTTTTCCAGTCTCTCGGCGACATATTTGCGTCCGTCAAGTTTTGCATTCTCCCTGGCATCGGTCTCGGCGTTTATAGCATCCCACCGGTGCTTTATGCGGATTTCCTGCACGGCGTCCAGGGCAAGCCTCTGCACGTGGAAGCGGTCAATCACACGCGACGCCCTCGGAAAGGCCATACGGCAGATCTTATTCATGCTGTCCGACAGGTCGAGCGTTATCTCGGTGACTTTGTTGCGCAACTCGCTTTTTATCTGACGCAAAGCGTGTATGACCGTGTCCGAATCTGTCCCCAGGACTATCGCCACTATAGAGTTCTCACGACCATGTGCCTCTCTGTTGGACACAATCGTGTACAGCTCTCCCCGGCTCAGCGACGTCTCGTCAATACTCAGATGTGGCCCGATGTTCTGCGGAAACACTCTCCAGCGCTCGGCATGAAGACCCTACGCCGTATCCTTCCACTCCCAATATCCGCTGAGATGGCGCTTGTACTGACGCTCGAACAGATCTCCGTCTATGTCGAAGAACCACTCAAGAGAGCGGCCCGTAATCGGGTTTCTGTCCAAGCAACCTTTTTAAAAAAAGCCGCGAACTCTTTCGAGAAGCGGGTACCTTCGGCCACTAAATCCCATTGCCGGCTGACACTCCTGCCTGTCTCAATATCAACCCATCGCCGACGCCTGACGTGGAACGACATCTTGCGACCTCTCCGGACATACTTGGACATACTTGGACATAGCTGGACAAACCGCTGGAGCAGAATACTTTGTGATATTTAATAACTTGCGAAAGTGGTTTTTATTTTGTTTCTTTGTAGAGCGATTGACAGTCAAGACTGCCTTCAAGGAGTT
>OLSQ01000156.1_pt1 | contig 70385 bp, 42 predicted proteins | sample 1672561 | NCBI WGS metagenome assembly OLSQ01 (sample SAMEA3136699, study PRJEB25190) | human gut metagenome | biome: human gut; feature: human-associated habitat; material: faeces | place: Austria | collected 2013
TCGCAATAGCTCGCTATTACTCATTAAAAGACAAACAAAATCCACTCTTCTAAAATTCCAAAATACAAGCAAGCCCTAATGACCGATTTGGGTTCAATGGTAGTATTTTATAACTGCTTGCAGTCCGTAATGACCGATTTGAGTTGAAATTCAGGAGCAGTACCCGCCGACAGATTTGCGGCAAAAGGAAATAGGAGGAAAACCATTTCTTTTTTCCTCCTATTCTAATGATTAACCCCTATTCTTATCGCGGCCTGATTGCCGTTGGGGATATAGTCTTATTTCTTTTCGCCGATCTGCTTCATCATTTCCTCTATGGCTGCTTTCAGCTGTCGGTCATTGCCGTTGAGGAAATCCTCCGGTGTGTTATATACGGTGATGTCAGGGTTCAGCTGAGTGTTCTCTGCATATTTTCCGTCGAGAGTCATACATCCCACCTGCGGAATTCCGAATACCATGGTGTTGTCGATCATCGTCTCCCACCATACGGCAGTCATTGTGCCTGCCACTGGAGTACCGATGAGCTTGCCGATGCCGAGAGTCTTGTATACCATAGGGAATCCGTGGCCGTTGCTGTAGTCGTCTTCGCAGATGAGCACACACGAAGGTTTTGTCCACTTGTTGAACGGGTCGCGGCCGATATAGTTGCCTCGTGGCATGAAATTCTGGTATTCCTTGCCGTTGAGCAGAGTACACAGGTCGTCGTGCAGCCATCCTCCACCATTGTGACGGTCGTCAACGATGACAGCCTCACGGTTGCGGTTCTTGTCGCTCAGGAGCTCGCGGTATACGGTGCGGAAGCTCTCGCTGTTCATCGCTCTTACGTGTACGTAGGCGAGGCGACCACCCGACAGACTGTCTACCAGCTGGCGGTTGCGGTCAACCCAACGCTTGTAGAGCAGGTCGTCAACGGCGTTCATCGACATTCCCTTTGTCGTTACATCGAATGAGCGTCCGCTCTTCGGGCGTATTGTCAGGCGTACTGGTTTGCCGATTTTGCCGTCGAGCAGTGGGAAGTAGTCCATGCCGGCCTTGATTTCCGTGCCGTCAATCTTCTCTATGATGCATCCGGACTTCACGTCAGTCTGCTTGCAGGCTATTTCGCTGCCCTTTATCACTTCGGCAATCTTCAGTCCGTCGCCGGTATAGTCCTCGTCGAAGAAGAGACCGAGACTTGCAGTCTGCAATGAAGCCCATGAGCCGGAGTATCTTGCACCGGTATGCGAGGCGTTCAGCTCACCGAGCATTTCGCTCAGCATCTCCTGGAAGTCGTGATTGTTGTTGATATAAGGCAGGAAGCGTTCGTAAGTCTTGCGGTAGCCCTCCCAGTCAACTCCATGAATGTTCTTGTCATAGAACTTGTCTTTCACCTGTCGCCAAACGTGGTCGAACATATATGCGCGCTCCTTGTATGGCTGGTAGTTGAACTGAGCCTCAAACTCTATGTTCTTCACGGCTTTGCTCTGTGGCGTCACCTTCTTGATGCCTCCGTCGGCAGCGAGATAGATTTCCTTGTAAGACTTGTCGAACATCATTTCTCCATTGCCCACGTTCTTTATCAGCAGCTCCGTGTTTCCGGTCATCAGGTCGCGGTGCCATAGGTCCATGCCTTTCTCAAACGCCACATTGTAGTAGATGTTCTCGCCATCCTTGTCGAGCAGGATGTCGCCGAGGAACGAAGGAGTGACGGTGAGTCGTACGATGCGGTCACGACAGTTTTCGAGGTCGAATTTCAGAGGCTCCATTTCCTTTGCCTCCGGTTTCTCCATTTCCTTCTTTTCCTTTTCTTCCTTCTTCTCCTCTTTCTTCTTCTCCTTTTCGGTCATGTTTTCCTTTGCCAGCGCACGCTCTTCCTTATTCATGCGGTAGCGTTCGTAGGCTTCAAGGTCGAAGAACATGAGATAGGCATCGTATTCAGCGCCCCAGCTGCCATGGCTGCGGTAGCCGGCACGGTCGCTGCAGAACAGCATCGCCTTTCCGTCGAGCACCCATTTGGCATTGCTTTCGTTGTATCCGCTCTCGGTGAGGTTGTGAATTTCGCCGTTGCCGGAAGCATTTACCAAAGCGATGTCTGAATTGTTCCATCCGCCCACACCGATGTATGAAGAGAGCAGCCATTTGCTGTCGGGGCTCCATGTGAAGTCGATGTCGCCGTCGCTGTAAGAATAAACGAACTTGCCGTCCATCGCCGTCTTCACATTCTTGCCTTTGGCATCCATGACGCGCAGGGTTCCACGGTTTTCCCAGAAGGCAATCTGCTTGCCGTCGGGACTGAATTTAGGTTGGAATGAAGTCTGGTCGGATTGTGTCAGACGTTCTTCCACGAGTTCAGTAGCGTAAGCGAACTGCTTCTCATCCTTGTTCTTCATTGTAGTGGCATAGATTTGCCACACACCATTGCGCTCCGAATCATAGATTATAGTGCGGCCGTCTGGCGAGAAGTCAATGTAGCGTTCCTGCTCAGGAGTGTTCGTAATCTGCTTTGTGGTGCGGTATTCTATGGATGTTACATAAACGTCGCCATGCATGACGAAACCGATTTCCTTTCCGTTAGGCGACAGTTTGATGTTGTATGCTCCAGAGTTTCTGATTTGGCGTATAAGCTCCTTTCCCTCGGTGTCGGCGGCAATCCTGATGGCAGTCTTTTGTGGCTGTCCGCCTTTGCGCACGGTATAGATCTCACCGTCGTAGCCATAACACAAAGTGCCGTCGGTGGCTGCCGAAAGGAATCGCACCGGGTTCTTCTCATGATTGGTTATCTGTGTCTCCTTGCCGTCGAGAGTGCGGTGGTAAACATTCAGGGTACCGCTTTGCTCGCTCAGATAGTAGAACGACTTGCCGTCGGAAGCCCATACCGGGTCGCGGTCCTCACCGTCGAATGTAGTCAGCTTCCTGAACGAGTCGCCGCTCTTGAGCCATACGTCGCGAGTGATAGGCGAGCGGTGGTGCTTGCGCCATTCGTCCTCATAGCCCTTGCGGTCGATGTAGAGCACATCTCCAGAGGCGTTGATGTCGAGGGCATCCATGGTGATGTCGGAAAACAGTTTCGGACGTCCGCCATCCATTCCTACAGTGTATACCTGAGGGTAGGAGCCTGCGAAGATGATAGACTTGGCTGTTGGCATGATAGAAGCCTTGAACATGATGGTATAGTTGTCTTTCCATCTCAAAGGATATTCGCTGCCACTGTTGGTAGTGACGCGTTTTGGAATGCCGCCGTTGGCATCCATTACCCACACGTCAATGCTTCCTTCTCGATTAGAGGCGAAGGCGATGTGGTTGCCGTCGGGACTCCACACTGGGTAGGAGTCGAAAGCCGCATTGGAGGTAATCTGTTTCGCCGTGCCACCGCTTGACGGAACGGTGAAGATATCGCCTTGGTATGAGAAGGCGATAGTCTTGCCGTCGGGCGAGATTGCCGGGTGGCGCATCCATAGCGGGTTGTCCTGAGCCTGTGCTGCAAGGCCGTAGGCGCCAAGGAGAGTCGCTAAAATAAGTTTGTTCATGGTTGTATTGATTTAGTTAATATGGATAATTCATGAAAAAATCCCAGCCGAAGTCGTTTGTGCTTGGTTGGGATGTTTTATTTAGCTTGTATTCTTCTCTTTTATTTCTCTTCAGAGTCGATGGCCTTGATCTTCTGCTTGATGAGTTCCAGATCGTCCTTCAGCTTCTGCACCTTGCGGTTCATCTCGTCGATGAGGCTGTTGCCCTTCTTGCTTGAAGCGTTGAGGAAACCGAGGTTGTTCTCATAGGTCTGTATCTCCTGCTTCATCTGTTCGGCACGGCGCTGCAGTCTTGTGCGCTCATTGTCGAGAGCATCCTCGCCACGCTTAGCCACATTCTTCAGGTTTGTCTTGAAGTTGTTCAGGCGGCGACGGGCTGTAGAGATGTTCAGTTCCTTGAAAATCTTGTCGAGCACCTCGTGGTATTCGTTGAAGATCTTGTCCTTCTCCTTGTATGGCACGTGACCGATGCTGTTATACTCTTCAGTCAGTTTGCGAACCTCAGCCTGTGTGTCGTCAACAGGGTTCTCGAGCAGAGCCTTCAGTTTCTCCACCACGGCTTTCTTCTTGTCCAGGTTTGCGTGCTCCTCGTTGCGTGCTCCGGCATTGGCGGCGTTGCGTGCTTCAAAGAAGTGGTTGCATGCTGCGAGGAAGTCATTCCATAACTGGTCGCCGTATTTCTTCGGTACCATTCCGATAGTTTTCCATTCCTTCTGCAGAGCGATGAGTTTGTCGCTTGTAGCCTTCCATTCAGTGCTGTCTTTCAGAGCCTGTGCCTTCTCCACGAGAGCCTTCTTCTTCTCGGCGTTCTCGGTGAATTCCTTCTTCATCTGTGTGAAGTAAGCCGACTTGCGTCCGAAGAAATCATCGCAAGCAGCACGGAAGCGCTCAAAGATCTTCACGTTCATCTTCTGAGGTGCAAATCCGATGGTCTTCCATTCTGTCTGTATCTCGATGATCTGCTTGGTGTGGTTCTCCCAGTCGGCAGAAGTCTTGTTCTCCTCCTTGGCAATAGCCTCCACCTTCTCGCAGAGTTCAGTCTTCTTGTTGAGGTTGTCTTCCTCTTTGGCGCGTATGTCCTCAAAGTGCTGCTGGTGCTTCTTGTTTATCACTGTAGATGCAGCCTTGAAGCGAGCCCAGATGCCCTCTCTCAGCTCCTTTGCCACAGGTCCGCTCTCGCGGTATTCCTGGTGCAGCTCCTGCAGCTGGTGGAATGCGCTTATCACGTCGTCTTCGTCGGCAAGCTTTTCAGCAGCCTCACAGAGTTTTGTCTTTATCTCCAGGTTCTTCTTGAAGTCATATTCGCGGGCTTCGCTGTTGAGCTTCAGCAGGTCGTAGAACTGTTCCACGTAGAGCTGATAGTTTCTCCAGAGCTCGTTGGCGTTTTCAGCAGGCACCATCTTGATTTCCTTCCATTCCTGCTGGAGCTGTTTGAATTCCTGGTATGACTTGTTGGCTTCCTCCGGCGAGGTTGCCATATTCTTGATTTTCTCTATGATGTCGAGCTTCTTCTTGAGGTTTTCCTGCTTGAGCTTTTCCTGTTCCTCAAACTGTTTAGCTCTTCTTTCCTTGATGATAGTCATTTCGGCCTTGAACGCGTTTTCGTTCTCGTCAGGTTTCACCTGATAAGCTGCCGGGTCACCGCCAGCGTCCAAATATGCCTTCATGTCAGCTTCTCTCTCAGCGAAATGAAGCTTGTAGAATACGGTTTTGAGATAATCCACCTCATCCTTCTGCGGAATTTCCTCCGCATGAGCTATCTCTTTGATTCTTTCCACAACCTCCGCTTTGGTCTTGTAGACTTTTCTCTGTCCGCTGGCATTTTCTGCCTCGGCAGCGTTGTCGGTTGTTTCCACCTGCTCCTTCTGGGCTGTTGCCTCATTTGGAGTTACTTCTACATTCTTCTCGTTTTCCATTGTCTGTTCGAGAGATTTTTCTTGAGAGTCCATTACTTCACGTTTTAAATTTGTGATTGGGGTTCCATATAAATACACTTGCGGCAGGAAAGTGCTTCATGTAGCCTTTTTCCTTGGTCCATGCTTCGGCTCTTATAATATATAATAAGGTATTATAATACTAATTGTTATAGCCGTTGATATGCAATTACCGCTCTAAAATGAATTGCAAACTTACTTAAAAAGATTGTAACTTCCTAATTTATGTAATGATTTTTAATATTTCGTTGTTAAATAAGACGTTTATGGCGGAATATCCACCATGAAACTCCTGATATCATGACAGATGCGACGAGGGCTATGAGGAATCCGTATTTGTTGTTTTCCATTCCGTTTATGAGGTTCATACCCAGCAAACTGGCGATGAGCGTCGGGAACATCAGGATGATGCTGACCGAGGTGAGCGTACGCATCACGGTGTTCATGTTGTTGTTGATGATGCTCGAATATGTGTCCATCGTTGATTCCAGAATGTCTGAATATATGCTCGTCGTTTCCCGCGCCTGGCTCATCTCGATGTTCACGTCCTCGATGAGGTCGGCGTCCAGCTCGTCCACCTGCAGTTTGAACTTCAGTTTGGCGAGCAGGTTCTCGTTTCCGCGGATTGATGTCTGGAAGTATGTCAGCGAGTCCTGCAGTCTCGACAGTCCGATCAGCGACTCGTTGTTCACCTCTCTGTCGAGGTTTCTTTTGGCTTTCTCTATAAGGCTGTTTATCTGCTTCAGTCGTTTCAGATACCACACCGCCGATGACAGAAAGAGACGGAAAATCATGTCAACATAGTCGGTGAATCCCTCGCTTCTCTTCTGCTGATAGCTCACGAAGTCTATCATCATGTTCGTTTCATAGAAGCACACGGTTATAGTGACATCGCGCTTGTGTATGATACCCAACGGCACTGTGGTGTATGGCGTGCGCGAACGTATCTCCTTTACGTATGGAATACGCAGGATGATAAGCATCCATCCGTCGTCGTACTCATAGCGGGCACGCTCGTCGGTATCGCTGATGTCTGATATGAAATAGTCGGGAATGTTGAAACGGTCGATCAGCATCTGCTGATCTTCCTCACTTGGACATGTTACTTGTATCCAGCAGTTGGGCTCCCATTCTTTGATGGCCTTCAGGCCTTCGGTATAGTTCCAGTATGTTCTCATCGATAAATCCTCCACTTGGTAAACAATCAAGCGCAGGAGTCTCTGCTGAGAGAGCCGTTGCCGTCCCTGCGCCTACAAGTCTTTATTTTCCGCGTGATAATCGTCCATAATTAATAGAATTGATAAAAATCGTGTGCAAATTTACATTATTATTTTTAAAAAGCAAGGAGTTGTAGCGGCGAATTAGTATCTTTGCAACCGTTTTTTAATAATTTACTTTATATTTTTATGTACAACAGACCAATGGCATCGTGCGAGCCAATGAAGTTCAAACGCTTCTCCCACAAGGGCTACGCACTTTTTGCATGCCTGGGCAAGGTGGTGCTCATCGGCACTCTGAGCGTTGCTACAGTCTCTCATGCCAAGGCAGAGGGAGTGAGCACCAAGGAGCTTCGTCCTGACACCCTTTCCACCCAGAGCGATGTGATGCTGAACGAAGTGAGCGTAACGGGCTCACGTGCGCCGCTGACCAGAAGTCAGGCGGCGAGAATGGTAACTGTACTGGACAGCAAGGAAATTCAATGTGCGCCAGTGCAAAGTGTTAACGATTTGCTGAAATACATCGCCAGCGTGGATGTGAGGCAGCGCGGTCCGATTGGAGCGCAGACCGATATCAGTATCCGCGGCGGAAACTACGAGCAAATCACAGTTCTCCTCAATGGCATAAACATCTGCGACCCGCAGACGGGACACAACGCCTTCGATTTCCCGGTGGATGTGGCAGACATAGAGCGCATTGAAGTGCTCGAGGGACCTGCCGGAAGAGTGTTCGGCACCTCGTCGCTGCTCGGAGCCATCAACATCGTGACGAAGAAAGAGAAGATGAGCAACGTTTCCGCCCACATTGACGGCGGAAGCTACGGCTACCTCAGCGGTGGAGCCTCTCTCAACCTCTCGTCGGGCAAGTGGACCAACCGCGTTTCAGGAAGCTACACCCGTTCCGACGGCTACAGCCGCAGCAAGGCTGGAAAGCTCAACGGCGATTTCTATGGCGGAAAGGCTTTCTATCAGGGCGGCTATGAGGACAGCGACATCAAGGTGGACTGGCATGCAGGACTGAGTTCCCGCGATTTTGGTTCTAACACCTTCTATGGCACTGGCTCCGACAATCAGTTTGAGCATACCTTCAAGACGTATACCGCCGTGCAGGCGGAGACGAAGCGAGGCAAGTTCCACCTCAAACCTTCTATATATTGGAACAGAAACATGGACCGCTTTGAATGGTTCCGCGGTCACGACGGCAAAAAACCAGAGGGACTGTCATACGGAGTTCCCTACAATTATCACCGCACCGACGTCTATGGTGTGAATCTCAACTCATATTTCGACTGGGCATTCGGCCGCACCGCCATCTCGGCAGAGCTGCGCAACGAAGACCTCGTGAGTACCACGCTCGGCGAACCGCTCGACAAGCCCAAGCATGTTCACAAGACCGACCGCGACTATACCAACGGTCTGAACCGTACGAACATCAGTTTCGCCCTGGAGCACAACATCCTGCTCGAAAGGTTTACCCTCTCGGCTGGACTGGTGGCAGTGAAAAACTCATGGAGCAACATGAACATGCGCCTCTATCCAGGCGTTGACGCCAGCTATCGCATCGGCGACCACGTGAAGTTCTATGCTTCATACAACACGTCGCTGCGCATGCCGTCGGCAACGGAGCTGTATTATTCCGTAGGCGGCCACAAGGCAGACAAACATCTGAAACCGGAGGAACTGCAAGCCTTTGAGGGCGGAGTGAAATATCTCAGCGCCGGCATCACGGCAAGCGCAAGCGTGTTCCACAACCGCTGCAAGAACATGATAGACTGGATCTGGGACAGCAGCGAAGGCGACGAGGCAGTGTGGAAGTCAGTGAACTTCACCAAGGTAAACACCATCGGTACCGAGGCACAAGTCGGTCTCAACTTCCTGCGTCTCATCCCGGCGCAGCATGTGGTGAAGAACCTCACGCTGCAGTACACCTACCTCTCACAAGACAAGGACGAGCCTGCCAATATCCAGAGCCGTTCCACACTGGAGTATCTGCGTCATAAGTTCATCGCAAACCTCGACCTCAACCTTTGGCGCAACCTCGACCTGACGGTGAAATACCGTTTCCAGAAGCGCGACGGCAAGTTCACCGCCACCGATGCTTCAGGCAATGCCGTAGTGAAGCACTACCAGCCGTATGCCGTCACCGACGTGCGTCTGGCATGGAATGACAAATGGTATAAGGCTTATGTAGAGGCAAACAACGTGTTTGCCAAGAAATACTACGACTTCGGTTCTATTCCCCAGCCAGGTGCATGGGTGATGGCCGGCGTAGCGGTTAACGTCAATCTGTAGTATAACGACCCTATTTCCGAAGTTCGCCCAGAATGACGATCTTGTCGCTTCTCGACAAGTCGCCGGGATTGCTTCCCGGTTCGCCTTCTGGCACCTTCAATCCCTGACGGGCATAATAATCCCTCCAATAGGCGGTTATTGTGCCCGTCTTGTCATGAAACGACATCGGAATCGGTTTGAACACCAGTTCGCCATCCTTGCTCCTGTAGCATTTCTGCACCAGTTCGCTGCAATACATCGCACTGTCCGACGGCATGAAATTGAAGTCGTATGGTGTACCGATAAACTGTATTGCCCTCTCCACCGAGCGAGCCACGCCGACTGTGTCTTTCAGTTGTCCCACCACCACATGGCGTCTCGCCATGAAGCTGTCGATAGGAGTGAGACACACTCCCTTGTGTATGGCTTCAAGGGCAAATCCCTTTCCTCCGGCATTATGATAAATCGCCACATGGTCGATCTGTCTGCCGTCAAGTCCCGTAGTCACGTCAGTTATGTTGTTGCCGCTTTCAGCCACACAGAAGAGCAGGTCGCCCTCGGCAAGTCTGCTTGCGGTTATTCCCTTGTTTCCCTGTGCCCACAGACATATAGACAGACACATGACCGTTGCGGTGATAATTATCTTCTTCATCGTCTTGAATGTTATTTTTATTTCAGGATATGAATCCTTTTATATCAGTTGTTTTTTTGATATCTGCTAATGTTGAAATTAAAGATCTGGGTTAACCCCAGGCAGTCATAAAAACACATAAAACTGCCTAATGACCGATTAGACCTTAAATCTCAGACAGTTTCTTGTTCTCTGCCAGACACCATATTGCTACGACCATTGTGGCAACAAGTGGCAGTGTGAAAACCAATGGGTTGATATGTTCAGGATCAAACTGCTGCATGATGTCTGTCATCCATCTTATGCAGTTCCAAAAGACGTGTGTGGCAGACTCGTGGATGTTTGATATCAGGTCGATGTATATCAGGATGACGATGCCCGCTGTCCAGCATACCGCCGTCCATATCCTGGAGATTCTCCTCAGCCTCTTGTCAGCCGCAGGTTCGATGGCTTCCATCACTCTGTCAGAGAATCCCTCGTCGGCAATCACCGTCTGGTTTGCCGTTGAGAAAAAGCGTTTCAGCAATTCGTCTTTATCTTCTTTCATATCCATTGTCTTTTAAGTATGTGGTGAGTTTCTCCTTGCCTCTGTGCAGGTGGGATTTCACTGTGCCCTGCGGTATGCCGGTTATGGCGGCAATCTTGTCAATCGGCTGTCCGTCGATGAGCTGTAGCGTTATGCATGTGCGTTCGTCAGGTTTCAGTGTGGCGAGAGCCTTCAGTATGTCCATCCCCAAAGTGCAGTCGTCATTGTCGGCATGGCGAGCCGCAACAGAGGGTGTGTCCATGTCCTCCGTCTGGTGGTGGCTGCGGCGATAGTCGTAATGGGTGTTGTAGGCTATTCTCATCAGCCATGTCGAGAATGATGACAGTCCTCTGAACTTCCCTATGTTGGCATACGCCTTGATGAACGTCTCCTGTGCCAGGTCGTCGGCGAGCTGCCGGTCGCCCAGCGTGAGGCTGAGCAGGAAGCGGCGCACTTGCGACTGGTATTTGCGCAACAGCGAGTCGAAAGCCCGCTTGTTGCCAAATACCGCCACCTGGGTGACGAGCTTTATGTCATTCATCAATTCAGGCATGATGTCAGAGTCCTTTCCTTTGGGTTGTTGTATCTTTATCCTATGTTCTCGTCGTTGGCATTCTGAGTAGTGCCGTTGTCATATCCTTGCCGGTTGTCGTTGTTCTGCCGGTTGTATCCGTTTTGTGGATTGTTATAGCCATTGTCGGCATAAGGTGCGTTCTGTCTCTGGTCGTTGAAGTTTTGCTGGGAGAAGTTTCCATTGATGTTTCCTCCGCCGGTTGTCTTGGCTATTATCGCCTGTCCCACTCCATATATGGCGATGAGCAATCCGATGCTACACAGCGCATTGATGCCGAGGATGAAGAACATCACGGTGAGTCCGATGCCGAGGAAGATGTTCTTTATGCCCTTCGACCACAGGTAGTCGTTGCGTGAAACTTGGTTCTTTGCCGCGAAGTCGGGTATCGGCTGTCCGCTTTTTATCGCCATCTCCGCGAGTTTCAGTTTCTGGTTGCGCGATTTCACTATGAGATAGATGACGAGGCCTATTATTGCCACCGGAGCGAGGAAGCAGATGATGAACACTATCGTTATAGGTATAATCGCATCTTTGAAAGTCTGTTTCGCCACATCCGACATGTTCGAGTGTATCTGTGTGTAGTTCATCACAGAATCAGGAGCAGCATCCTGGTCGTCCGTGTCGGTAGTGTCGCTGAATGCCACGATTGCTGTAGCGGAATCTTTCTTTGCGCCGGCGTCAGCATTCTTGTGTCTTACTACGGAGCTCGTTGCCGTTGTCCTGTTGCCGTGTCTTGCCATCGTAGGGAGGGCAGCCGACAATGTCATGCCGATAATCAGTGTTGCTATAATTCTTTTCATATCCGTTATGTTTTTTGTTTCGTTGATGTTTTGTCTTGTTTCAGCAGTTAGACGGAGTGGGGTGGGGAATAGTTGCAAAATTATGAAAAAAAATGCTTTGACCCAAATCGCTGATTGTGATTTACCCCACAATGGTCATTAGGACTTGCCAGAATTTTGTTTTGTAGAAGAGTGGATTTTGTTTGTCTTTTTAACCCAAATCGGTCATTAGGGCTTGCCTGGATTTTGTTCTTTTAGAAGAGTGGATTTTGTTTGGCTTTTAATGAGTAATAGCGAGCTATTACGAATTAAAAACAAGCAAAAGACGCCTTATAAAAAACAAAAGACTGCAAGCAGTAAATATAAAATACAATAAACGGCCTAATGACCGTTTTGGGTTTAAAGAGCAATAGCGGCTATTGCGAATTATGGTTTTAAGGTATATAAAATCCGATTCTTCGTCGTTTTTTTATGTCTCGTGTCACAATATAATAAGTTGGCAAACGTTTACTGTCATAGATAGACCGGTGTGGATAGATGGGTCTCGTCCAGACTTTCTTGTAAGACAACTTCCTTTGTCAACTCGATTTCTCGTCAACTCATCAACTCGTCAACTTAATAAAATATGAATAAGATAAAAATCATCATTCTTCCTCAACGTAGTGCTTGCCGCCGCTCTCCTTTGTGTCAGTGTGCGTCTTGCCACGGTGTCGGAAGAGAAATCAGTAGAGAAGACCGGCGGCATCTCCGCCGAAGTATATCAGAACATCATGACGCGGTCGTCGGTGAGGGAATATCTCGACACCAGCATCTCCGACTCGCAGATAGACACGCTGCTCCATGCCGGGATGGCTGCCCCAACGGCAATGAACCGTCAGCCGTGGCATCTTGTGGTGGTGAGAGACCGTAGTTTGCTGCAGCAGATTGCCGGGCTGTCTCCCAATGCCTCTATGGCGAAAGACGCACCGCTCGCCATCGTGCCGTGCGGCGACATGAGTAAATATGAAGAAGACGAAGACGGGCTCCGCGGCTTCTGGCCACAAGACCTCTCTGCCGTGACGGAGAATATCCTGCTGCAGGCACATGCCATGGGACTGGGTGCTGTTTGGACCGGCACCTATCCGTCGGAAGAGCGCTGCAAGGCGATGAGCCAGCTCCTCCGTCTTCCTTCCAATCTCGTTCCTTTCAGCACCATCGTTATAGGTTATCCCAAGGGCGACCAGCAGCCGAAAGACAAGTGGGACGAGAGTAAGGTGACTTATGACATGGGTAAATGAACCCCGTCTTAAGGCGATGTGCCAAGACATTTGCCCCATCCTGACTTTGACAGTGACATAATTCCAAATTCTATATTCTGAAACAAATGGGGCAAAACCTTGCCCATAACGCTGATTTTTAGTAAAATCACGAATTTTCAAAAAAACTGTCAGACCATCTGGTTTTTCGTGGTAATATTCTGATAAACAGACAGTTGACTACCTGGCAACTGTCAGCAAATTGTCTGGATGGTTTGAATATGAGATAAAAATTGTCAGGCGACAGGAAATCAGACGAATGGTATTCGGATGACAAGAATATGGATATTGCGACATCAACTTTTTGGGCAACCGCTTGGCATAAATTCTGCCCAATAGGGGCAACGTGCTTGCCCATGTTGGGCAACGTGCTTGCCCCACTTGGGCACGCTGCTTGCCCCAGTTGGGCAGAATTGCTGTCAGACAAGTTCCCAATAAGTTAATGTTGTAATACCCATATTCCTGTTTTACAGGATTCTGCTAACGTATGCAATTCCTCACATCTGACAAATCCTTTCATCAGCAAACCATCCAGACAATTGGCTGACAGTTGCCAGGTAGTCAACTATCTGTTTGTCAGAGTGTTATGTAGAAAAACCAGACAGTCTGACAGTTTTTTGGAAATTCTCGTTTTTACTAAGAATCAGCGATATGGGCAACTTTTACTTATGTCGACCAACTTAAATTAATTCTGCCAACGGGCATTGTCTATTTTTTTACTCCTCTGCTTGTCTTCTTATCTTTCCAATCCCTACATCGCAACCTTAGTAGAGACAACATTGCCGTTGTCTGCCGTTGCATTCCAAATTCAAGAATCTGAAACAAATGGGGTAGAAAGGCAATACTTTTGGAACTTCTATCCCTATTTTTCGGTATTTTTGTCTTTGAATGAAAAAAAAACTGTCAATAGATTTTGTATGTATTATAAAACGTTATAAATTTGCAGTTAATTAGTGATAAATGTGTATTAAAAATTGGGATATGCAGACGTATTGATAGTCTGTATGTTGAATATGCAGAAAAATTGTTATGTATGTAATCGTTAAAAGGTTATTTCCGCAATGCCAATAACAGTCTATTGGCGAACCTTCGACTTACAATATATATAAAAGAAAACAACATATATCTATATGAAAAGAATCCTTATTTCAGCCGTACTATCTTTATGTGCGGCAATGACATTCGCTATTCCTGCTAAGAAAAGCTGGAAGGTAGTTTCGCAGAGCGACGGCACTACAATCAAGGTGAGCCAGGCTGGCGATGAACACCTGCACTACTATATCACCGAAGACAACGTGCCCCTCTATGAAGCCGCCGACAACAGATACTGCTATCTGACCATAGAAAACGGCAAGCTCCATAACTCTGGTGTGCTCGCACATGAGTCAGCGGCACGGTCGGCAAAGGAGCTTCAGGTGATGAATACCATTCACGACCTTGCTCCCATAGCCCGCCAGATGGCGGCAAAAAAGAGAAGCGCCGCCAAGCGGTGTGTCAGACCGGACCGCTTGCCGAGCAAAGACGACATAAGTGTGTTCAAAGGCAGCAAGAAGGCACTCGTTATCCTTGCGGCATTTTCAGACAAGTCTTTTTCGAAAGGCGACGATGCCATAGTGAAATTCTATGACGAAGTGCTCAATCAGGAGGGCTATTCGCAGAATGGAGCGGCAGGCAGCGTGCATGATTATTTCAAGGACATGAGCCGCGGAGAGTTTGATTTGACGTTCGACATCGTAGGTCCGGTGAAAGTCAGCAAGTCGGCTACATATTATGGTGGTCCGTCGCCCATCATGGGAGGCGTCGACCACATCGGCGAGTTCATCACCGAGGCGATTAAGAAAGCCGACGAGAAATGCGACATCGACTGGAAGAAATACGACTGGGACGACGATGGCGAGGTGGAACAGGTGTTCGTGCTCTATGCCGGATACGGACAGGCCACGGGGGGACCTACGGGAACGATATGGCCCAACGCCTGGACTCTGGATGAGGCTCTGCAGAACAGCGACGGCAACGGCGGATTCTCCATCGACGGAGTGTTTATCAACCAGTATGCATGCAGCAATGAGCTATACCTCGATTCGGGCACAGTGCCGATGGGACTCGGAGTGTTCTGCCATGAGTTCTCACACTGCATGGGACTGCCCGACATGTATGACACCAACTATGGGTCAACACCGACCATGGGCGATTGGGATCTGCTGGCTGGCGGAAGCTATAACGGACCGCATGGCATCGGATGGTGTCCGGCAGGATGGACCAGTTATGAGCGCGCCTATGCCGGTTGGCTCGAACTGACAGAACTCAAAGCCGGCGACATTATAAAAGGCATGACGAGTCTGGAGGAGGCCGACGGCAAGGCATACGTAATCTACAACGACAACCACAAAGACGAATATTATCTCCTGGAGAACCACAAGGGCATGGGATGGGACAAGTATACACCGGAGAACGGACTCCTCATCATCCATGTGGACTACGACAAGGATCTCTTCGACAACAATATCGTAAACTCAAAAGGAGAGTTCACCCCAGCCGAAGGCTACGACAGATATTTCACCAATGACCACCCGCGTATGGCACCCTTCAGCAGGGTGAGAAGCATACAGAACGACACCTATTTCTATACCTATCCGATGGATGCTCCAAGAGGGGTGGTGGACAGTCTGACAGACACGAGCAAGCCGGCGGCGGAACTGTATAATGCACTTGCCGACGGTTCGAAGCTGATGGGCAAACCGGTATACAATATTGAGAAAGACGACGACGGTAATATCTCGTTCACCTTCATGACAAAAGAAAAGGAAACGGATGCTATACAGGATATAGCCATGGCAGAAGATACTGCCGGCGATGATACCGTATACGACATCACGGGAAAGAAGGCAGGACGCATTGGCGACATCAAGAACGGCAGCCTGAAAGCAGGCATATATATAATAGGAGGAAAGCGGCTCCAGAAGAAGGTACTGCTGAAGTAAAACGCATACAAACATAAATCACTAAATAAAGGAAAGGAATGATTATGAAGAAACTTTACACAACATTATTCATGGCGGCGGCGGCAATCGCCGCTTCTGCCCAGATTACGCTACAGAAGCCGGAAACCAAGTTGGCGACAGATATCACATCTACTGCTTTCACTGCCAACTGGGGCGCCGTGAAGGATGCCGACGGATATGCGGTGTTCGTATACGACCGTAAGCCGGTGACTGCCGATGGCGAGGTGACAATTGCCGACGAAGATTTCTCCGGCATAACACGCGGAAGCCTCAATGAGCCATTGGGAGGCGAGGAGGAATTCGTAGACCTCTCGGCATACGGATATGCACTCTCGTATGGATGGGGAGCCTACGCATTCCCTAACTTCATTCCGAGCATGGTGGCAGGACTGATTTACTCACCTTATCTCGACCTGCGCGCTGACGACGGTAAATACAAAGTCATCATTGACGCATACTGCTCCGACGGCGATGAAATCCGTGTGGAGAGCCACGGCAAGAACGGCAGGGAGATAAAGACACAGAAGGCCGTAGTGGAAGGCGGAGCAACAGGAATTGCCGAAGTGACATTCGATTTTGACAACGGTATAAAGGACCTCTTCTTCACCGTGATAAACAACACCGCGATGGATGGCAAACCTGACTATTTCGACCGCATTCAGGTGAAGCAGAACTTGAAGGCCGGCGACGTGGTGAATGTGATGGTTGGCGGTAACGAGGCAGTAGGCTCTGTAAACGAAGTTACCAACGACTCCGTGACATCTTGCCGCATCACATCATTGGCAAAATACACCAACTCAAAGGTGGTATACTACGACCTGTATGCTTCGGCAGACGATTTCTCCACACCAAACGGATCAATGCCTTACACCTTTGTCGTAAGTCCGTTCACAGACCTCGTGAAGGTGGACCTCACGGCAAGGACATCTGAAATCTACAATCCGGAGACCGACGGCATTGACAAGGTAAAGACAGATGCTGCAGAAAAGGTGAAGGACGACGTGTGGTATAACCTCGCCGGACAGCGCGTGAGCAGACCTACTAACGGACTGTATATCTGCAACGGCAGAAAAGTGGTAGTCAGATAAGACGTCTGTTCTCCTCTCTTATTGTCAGAGACAGGATTCCCTACTCAATAGCGAACTACGTTTCTGATTCGATAAACAACACTCATGACAATTTTTAAAAAGGCGATGACATGAAAAAGATAAATTATATACTCACGCTCTTGCTCCTCGCAGTGGGAGTGAACTGGGCAAAGGCTGACGACCAGACGTTGGCGCTGGGAAATTATGACGACCTTACGGCATACGACTGGGATGAGAACCAGACATACCAGGGCAGCTGGTGGATGGTTGCACCGACACAGCTTCAGGTGAAACACACCGGTGCGCAGATCATATATACCAAAGAGCAGCTCGCAAGAATGAAGGGAAAGGAAATCAAGGGCATCAGCTTCAAGTATTACAACCTTGCCGCTTTCCAGGCATACCCAAGGACAATCAACGTATGGGTGAAGGAAATCGACGACAATGCCTTCGTATATAACGAGGCGAAGAAGAGCTATTGCTACTTTGAATATTCTGATGCCACCAAGGCGGCTACGGACTTCACTTTCGACACGGATTTCGTTGACGCCTACAATGAGAACGGTGAACTTGCCATCAACTTCAACACACCGTTTGCCTACAGCGGTGAGAAGAACTTGCTCGTGACCATAACCTTTGATGGCGAAGACGTGACGGATAGCTCTACCGACATCGAGTTCTATTTCAATACCGATGCTCCGAATCTGGCGATGTCGACATGCAGCGACAATACAACCTTTGCTGATTTCAACGAATCGGAAGACTGGCCTTATGCCAACGGCGGAGGTTCTACAATCTCTCATGCCACGAAGCTGAGCCAGCCTCTCACCCGTTTCACATATCAGGAGGCAAGCAAGCCGGTGGTGAAACCTGCCGAGCTGAGCGGCAGCGTGAAGTGTGGCGAGAGTGCAATTGCCGGTGCCAAGGTGGTTCTGACCAGCGGCGAGACCTCTCTTGAGGCTACATCAGACGCTGAGGGCGCTTACACCATAAACATCCCGGCTGAGGACATTGACAAGGAATATACCCTCACGGCAACAGCAGAAGGCTACGACGACTATTCGGCAGCAGAACCGGTGAAATTCACTTCAGACGAGAAGAAATCTCTCAATATCGAGATGACGAAGAAAGACGTGCCTTCAGAACTCTCGGGCAAGGTGAAGTCTAACGACGACAACGCTCCTGTTGCCGGTGCTGTCATCACGTTGACAAGCGGCGACAACAAATACTCTACTACCTCTGACGAGAGCGGCAACTACACCATGACAGTGGTGAAGAGCGAGGAAACCTACACCCTCACCGCCAAGGCTGAAGGCTACGAAGACAAGACCATCGCAGACGTGACGTTCACACCGGGCGAACCGAAGACGCAGGACATCACGATGATAAAGATAGACAATCCGGCTACCATGCAGGGCAAAGTGACATGCAACGACGAACCTGTGGAGGGAGCTGTGGTGAGAATTGCGGCAAAGGACAACAAGTATGTTACCTACAGCGCCACGACAACCGCCGACGGTTCTTATAGCATAAAGGTGGTGAAGAGCGAGAAGACATACACACTCACGGTGACCGACGGAGAATGTGAGGATTATACAGAAGACAATATCACCTTCACTCCAGGTGAGACTACTACCAAGAACATCTCGCTGACGAAGACTCCAGAGCCGGAAAACAGCGTGACTCTCGGCAAATACAACAAGATGCTCAAAGACGGAACGGAGGAGGATGTATATGAGGGACACGGATTCTCATGGGCGGCAGCTCCAACGAACTTCACTCACCAGTATACCGGATCTGAAATCATCTACACCAAGGAGCAGCTCGCAAAGATGGCTGGCAAGGCTATCACGAAGGTAAACTTCGTCTTCCACAACGAAAGTGCTTACGACGCTTGTCCTCGTACAGTGAAGGTATGGGTGAAGGAAATCGACAGCGATGCATTCGACTATGACGACAAGGCAGGCAGATACAAATTCTATGAATATGAGGATGCCACAGTGGCAATCGCTGGATATGAATATGAAGGAGAGTTATACAACTATGCCGGAGGAAACGGAGAACTGGAACTCACCTTCGACCAGCCTCTCAACTATAGCGGCGACAAGAATCTTCTCATGGCGCTCACCTTCGAGGGAGAGAATACCTGCAATGTGCTCGACTTCAACTTCTTCTACAATCCTGGCATGAAGAAGAAGGCAATGAGCTATTTCAGCGACAGATACACCTTCGGCGACTATGCAGAAACAGAAGACTGGCCATATCTCAACGACGACTGCGTCAATTCATTGGAACAGCCTGTCACCCGCTTCTTCTATACAGAGGCTGATGGTATCGTAGACATCACTACTGGCAACAAGACCACTGTAAACGCTGATGGCAAGGCATACAACCTGGCTGGTCAGAGAGTGGGCAAGAGCTATAAGGGTATCACGATACAGAACGGAAAGAAGTTTGTGAGATAACGCGGCAATAACAAATTCGTTTGTCCACAACATCCATAGGAGAAACCTGTAATGATGATTCAGACAAACGAATAATATGGTGAACAAGAACATGTTTGCCGGTATAACAAAAAAGCCAGCAGTGGATTGTATTTCCTACTGCTGGCTTTTTTTTATTCTATAGTCAACTTGTCAACTCGTTACTTGTTAACTTGTCAACTTGTTACTCGTCAACTCAAAACATCCTATTTCTTCCAGTCATCCGTTCTGAATGAACTTATTGGCAGTCCGTCGCAGAACAGGTCGCCGTCTGCCCAGTCTTTGAAAGCATAGCGGACGCTGACGGGATTTTTCACCTTGTCGCTCTTCACGTAGAGCTTGCTGCGTTCTATCCATGCCTTGGCAGGATGGAACACGCTGTCAGCACCAGCCACCTCAACGAGGTCGCTCTTCAGACCATTCTTGCCGTATATCCACATTCCGGCACGGTCGAACGATACCACGGCAGTGTCGCCCTTGAACTCTACATTCTTATAGCAGGCGCTCTCAGAAGTTATACCCTTTATTCCGTAAGTCTTGTCGAGGGCGAGCAGGGCGAGGCGCATTCCGGCAATCTGCTTCTTGCGAGGATGAATGCCATATTCCAGTCCGGCATCCATAAGCACCGCCATTCCCACGTTCTTGTTCATCTGTTCCGCCTTTGCCTGCTGTTCGCGCAGGAAAGCACTGTTATACTGCTGCCAGTTGATGAGGCTATAGTCGTAAGGCGCTATCTGACAGAAATAGAACGGGAAGTCACCCCTCTGCCATTCTTCTCTCCATCCTTGTATCATGCGGGAGAAGAGGTCGGCATAGTAGCTGGAGCGGCTCACGTTCTCTTCGCCCTGATACCATATCACACCACGCATGGCGATGCCGGCAAGAGGATGGAGCATACCGTTGTAGAGCACCGTAGCGGTGCGGTTTTTTGATTTTATCGTTTCCTGTGATTCCGGCAGTTCTATCTGTGGAAAAGCCTTCAGCCAGTCTCTTCTCATCCATGCCTCGCATGAGGAACCGCCCCATGAGGTGACGATGAGGCCTACGGGAACGTTGAGCATCCGTCGGAGCTCGCGTCCGAAATGATATGCCGTGGCACTGAAATCGCGTACTGCCATTGGCGATGCCTCCTGCCATGACCCTACAACATCCTCTTGCGGTTCGAATTTGCTCGTACGCTTCACGGTGAAGAGACGCATCTCTTTGTCGCTGCTATGGAGTATGTCCTCCACGGCATTCTCCACGGGCTGGTTCTTGAATCCCTTCATCGGCATCTCCATATTGCTTTGTCCGGAACATATCCACAGTTCGCCCATGAGTATATCGTTGACAACAGTCTTTTCGCCATCGTTGAATGTGATGGAGTAGGGACCGCCTGCAGACGGTGTAGTGATGCTGACTTTCCATTTCCCGTCATTGTCCGTCTTTGTCGTTATTGTCTTTTTGTTCCACGATGCCGTGATCTTCACCGTGGCGTTTGCCTTGGCAGTTCCCCAGAGGTTGGCTTCCGTCTGTTGTTGCATCACCATACCGTTGGAGAATATCCTTGGCAGTGTAACCTTGGCGTTCGCTGTTGATGCGGCAGCGATGATGGCGCCTAATATTAATATCTTCTTCATGTATTTGTTTGTTTCTTATGTTCTTGTCAACTCGTCAACATGTCTACTTGCTGATCATTATCGGAGATGTAAGTCCCGACGGCAACAGGTCCTTGCTTGCGCGGCGGTATTTGCCGTTGGTCCATATTCCTGTGAAAGGCGCCTTTCCCTCGTCGTTGCCTTGTAGGGCATTTGCCCATGTGTTCACCACGACTATTTTCAGCGAGTTCTTGCCCTTCTTCACAGCCTGCGTTATGTCTACGGTATATGGCGGACGCCATGCTGTGCCGCACTGCTTGCCGTTGACGTATACCGTAGCGATGTCTGCCACCGTGCCGAGGTCTATCACTACGCTCTCGTCCTTGGCTGGAGAATGCTTTCGTTTGAAAGTCGTTTCATAGGCAGCATGGCCGGAATAGTATCTGATGCTGTTGTCGTCGGTAAACGATGTCCAGTCTTTCAGTTCCTTCATCTCCACCACCTTTCCTGTGGTTTCGAACGTCACCTTCCATCCGTTGTTGTCTATCGGCATCATCTCGCCGACGTGTTTGGGCTGATAGAGATAATCTGCGTCAATCTCATTGTCGGTGAACACATAGAAGAGGGCGTCGTCGGCAGCGAGAGCTATCTCACTGTTGGCGTCAACCTTCATTGTCCTGTTGTGTTCGGCATCTATGATATAGCAATAGCGTCGTGTGTCGCGGAATTTCGGAATGAAGCTCTTCGCTTTGCCGCTCTGGTTGCTCAAGAAATAGATGTCAGCATCGTCGGCATGGCGGTGGGTAAAGTCTATCCCTTCTGGCAGCGATGCGTCGCGGCTGATGCCTATCGACGAGAGGTCGCTCTCGCGCCATACTTCTTTGATCACGGGAACACCGAGTCGTGCTATTGAGTCTAAGGTGTTCCAGCAGTCTATGTGGCGGTCAGGGTTCATGGGGCGTGCCTGTGGCACTACGATGACACTGTATGCTGTGCCGCCTCTTGTCACCAGTTTGCCGTTTTCAATGCGGCAGCCGTCGAGGGCATCGTGATTGAATGAGTCGTAGCGGTAGCCGTTCAGCGTGTTCACCCAATGTTCGGCTTTCGTCATGTTCCTGGTGTGTGTCACTCCCACCGGACTCACCTCAAGGGGCTGTCCGATATTCGCCTTGCGTGCAGCCTCTTCCTTCAGCGTAGTCTCACTGAAGAGTCCCGGCAACGATTCTGTGAGTCGTTCCGGCAGGATGGCGCGGCGTGGCATCTCGTCGCCGGTATATATGGCGATGTCGCTCACGGGGTGGCCGTATTGCAGAAGAGCCTGTGTCTTGGATATATAACTGCTGAATGCCGGCATTTCTCTCCACCATGTATTGTCGCGCTGGAAGAAGGTGCCTATGCCGTCGAGTGTCATTCCAGGCTTCTTGTCGGTATAGGGGTTGTGGGTGTTCACATGGAACACGATGCTGTTTATGCCAATGCAATAGTTGTGGTCGAGGAGTCTCTTGAGCATTGCCGGATGTTCGTCCCATGTGCCTCTCACCTCTGTGAACCCTTCTGCCTGTATGACGTTCTTGCCGTAGATATGCGCTCCGCTCACGGCATCGAGCATGTCGTTGGGTTTGTCGTGTGTGGGACTGTTGAGCCAGAACTCGCCCATAGGATAATCGGCAAACTGATAATGGCGCAGTCCGTCGCTTACCATCGTGGGAGCCACGCACTCTGTGGAGAGCTTCACTCCGTATTCGTCGGCAAGGCGTCTTACTTCAGTGAAGAACACGTCGTTGACCAGATCACCGATGGTGAGGCGGATGTCTCTCAACACCTTTTCAGACTCTTCAGATGACTTCAGCGGCACTCCGGCATAGAGAAGCAGCCATGGCTTGAGGTCATAGCCGCGACGCTTTTTGAATTCATCCATGAAATTGCTGCTCCAGTTCTGTGAACCGGCTTCCCAACTGTCTACATGCAGTCTGGTAAGCACTTTCCTTGCCACGTCGATGGGAGCATGGCGGTAGATGGCGGCAAACCAGTTGTCGAACTGCTTGTCAACGGCGGCTGCCGAAAACTTGTCGCATTCCAGTCCTCTGCCCCCTCCGCCAGTGGCGTTGGTATGACCTGTTGACGTGTGGCCTATGCGTACGAGGTGCCATTTGCCTTTAGGCAGCGAGAAAGCCAGCGGTGCGTCAGTGGTTGACGGGCGCCTGAGTCTTGGTGTCAAGTCAATGACCTTCGATGGGTCTACACATTCCTTGTCGTCTACAGGGAAATACTTTGAAACCCTCCATACTGCTCCCGACTTCCCTTCGTAACCGTCGATGACAGGTTCCGAACCGAGGTTCAAGCCACCGATCTTCAGGTTCGGTTTCCATTTGGCGGCATCCATATCCTCGCTGCCGGGATTGCTGCCTTCCGGAGTCCAGCAGAACTTGAAGTAGCGTGCCGTAGTAGCCGGTATGGCATAGGTGGCGAGTGCATCAGTGTTCTGCCATCCCTGTCGGGCAGGAGATATCTCTCTGACGAACTTATAGTCAGTGCCGTTGTCAGAGGCATACACCTTGAATCGGTGAGCCTGGTAGTTGTTTCCACCCGTCACAATCTCCACGCTACGCAGTGTGAAAGGCTTGTCGTATTCCATCACTATGTCGCAAGGTTTCGATGACTTGAAAGGAAATTCCACCGATGCTTTAGGTTTGTTGTCGTCGCAGTATGTGGCAGGGTAGGCAAGGAGGGCAATGTCCTCGTAGTAGCCGTTGCTGATCTTCTGCGGACGAGGCATAACAAGGTTCCTTATGCCTCCACCATTGATGATGGTGTCGCTCCATACCACCCTCTGCATCGACTCCTCAGGCTTTATCCATGGTCCGCCGGCAAGGGCGAAACCATCACAGATGTGTATTCCCATCTCCAGGTTGAGGCTGTCGGCAGTGTGGAATACGGTGTCCATACGCTTCCACCATTCCGGTGAAAGCTGTTCTGAGTCGCCGCCGAGTCCTTTGCCGTCGGCAGTCGATTTTATGGGCATCAGATAGAAGCCCTTGATACTTGCCTCTTTCATCGCCTGCAGGTCGAGGCGTATACCCTCGTCGCTGACGTTGCCATACATCCAATACCAGAATGTCCAAGGCAAAGCACTGTCGGTAGGCTTTGCGAATTGTTCATACCATGTGGGTACGTAATCTGTCTGAACTGTTGTCGGAGCTGCAAGCAACGGGGCGGCAGCGGCAGATATCAATAGAGTGGCTATTCTTCTCATTTTCGTTTTGTCAGTTGATATGCAATGTCGCTTTTCCTGTCGGAATGCACTTGCAAATCATCTTGTCTGTCAATCATCTTTTTCTGTCAGAAATACTATGTTAGTCAAAATGCAGTGTCACCTCTCCTGTGTAGCTGCCGTTAGCCCATACGGGCTGTGCAGAAGGACCATTGAGGTCGGTGGTGTTCACCTTGTTGCGTACGGCAGGGATTACCTGCATCATGCTTATTCCTGTCTCCGGCAGTGTATAGAGCAGTTGGTCGCGTCCGTCGCGTGGCTGGTATACGCCGACGTAGTCTTTGTCGGCGCCTGGACAGATTGTTATCATACCCGTCTTGGTCTGCAGCTTCATCCACTGCACTCCGGCGAAATAGCCCTTGAACTCAGGATAGTCGAAGCTCTCTCCAGGCACGGGGTCGTTGTAGTCGTTTGCCCACACGCCGAGTTGCGGACCGTGTATGCGGTTTTTCCATACTCTGTAAGGACCGCATCCGAGCCACTCCTTATGCTTCACTTCTGTTTCCGGCAGGTCGAACTTCACTCCCATCAAATCTACCACCCCATTGAAGATATATGAGTAGACGAGTCGTGCTCCGCCGTCTGGCGCTATGTGCCACTCAGCTTTCTGCAGTGAACCGAGCTTATATGTAGCTGTTACGATCAGAGTGTCGTTGGCCCCTTCGGTGGCAGTGAGATTGTCAAACTTGCCCTGTTCGGCATATTCTTCGTATGTGGTCTTCTTTTTCTCTGCCTGTGGGTCGTCATGGTTGTAGAACTGGTCCATAGAGCGGTCTGCACGACGGTATGCAAAGAACTTCGGACCATTGCCAAACTTGTAGTCACCCTTCTTTGTGGTGACGCTTGCCAGACTACCGTCCTTTTCGTTGAAGGTGAAAGTCACATTGCCCGCCTTCACCACACCGCCGTTCATCTGTGGTCGGTTGCCAGTGGTGGCTGTCTTGGCGAATGGCTTGTCAGAGTCTTTCAGTTTGAATACCCATGTGAAGAGGTCCTTTCCGTATTGGTCTGTAGCTTTCACGCTCAGTGCCTCAGCTCCGTTCGGAACGGTAGGCACGGAGATTGTTCCCTTGCTGTCGGCAGGGATGTCGGCACCGTTCACGACGCCTTGTTTCAGACTGCTCGCCTTGGAACCATTGTATTTCAAGTAGCTATAATCAAATTTCACGCCTTTTAGCGAGAGGAAATTGTAACGGTTTTCCACGTTCAGTCTGCCGTCGAAGTGTTCAGGCATGCTCACCTGCACAGGGCACCATATCTGTTTCACCGTGTAGTAGCTGCCTTCCTTCTCATGGTGAGGACCAACGATGCCGTCGGCTCCATAGTTGCCTACGTTGTCAATCATTCCACCCATGTCCACTCGCTTCACGCCTTCGTCAACGAGAGCCCAGATGAAACCTCCTGCGCAGCGTGGCCATTGGCGCATCACCTCCCAGTAGTCGTAGAGTCCGGCTCCTGCTCCTCCATCGTAGAGGGCGTGCAGGAATTCTGTAGGCATCCATATCTCCGGTTTGCGCATATATTCGTTGCTCTCGCCGTAAGAGCGGTAGTGCATGGTCTCGTAGCCGCTGAAATTGCCCTGCGGATGAAGCACCGGACGCTTCTGTATGTCCCATTTATGGAAATCGCCGTCGAGTTCAGTGTTCCATCCCTTTTCGTTTCCGTTGCTCCACCATATTATTGACGGGTGGTTGACGTCGCGCGTCACCATCTCACGGATTAGTTTCTGTCCGTTGATTGTCTCGTGATGGCCATGCCATCCGCTCAGTTCGTCCATTACGTATAGACCGAGACTGTCGCAGATGTCGTAGAATTCAGGATCGGCAGGGTAGTGGGATAGGCGCACGGCGTTCATGTTCATGCTCTTGATGAGTTCCACGTCTTCGAGATTCTTCTGGTAAGACAGAGTGCGTCCCGTTTCCGGTCTGAAGCTGTGTCTGTTCACACCGCGTATGTTCACCTTCTTGCCGTTGATATAGAGACCGTCGCTTTCTCTTGTCTCTATCGTGCGGAAACCGAAGTTGTCCTTCTCCACGTGCAGCGTCTTGCCGTTGGCATCGATGAGAGAGAATGCCACTTGATAGCGGTTCGGTGTCTCTGCCGTCCATAGCTTGGGGTTGCTTACTTTGAAAGCCACGTCAGCATGGTCGCTGCCGTGGCGCACGTCTGTTGTGTTTTCTGCCACCTTCTTGCCGTTCATGTCGCTGATGGTAGTCTTCACCTTGGCTCCCTCAATAGTATGGTTTAGCAGCACATAGGCGTTGAACTCACCGTCGGCAGTGGCGTTGATGGCTGTGCGCTCGATATTGAGAGCCGGTTTGCACACGATGAATACAGGGCGGAAGATACCTCCGAAATTCCAGTAGTCGGCGCGGCGTTCAGAGAGATTCACTCCGGCGTTCTCGCTCTCTTTGCTCACGGTGACTTCCAGCAGGTTCTTCTTGTCTCCGAAGAACACGCGGTCTGTCACGTCGTATGTGATGCGGTAGAAAGCTCCCATGTGCTTGGAGCCTGCCTTGCGCTTGTTTATCATCACCTGGGTGTCGGTCATCGAAGCCTCAAACACCAGTTCTATATGATGGTTTGCCCATTCCTTTGGCAGCTTGAACTCATATTTGTACATACCTTTCTCGTCGGCGATGCCGTCGGGGAATGCCTTGCCATAGAACTTCATGCCATACTGGAAATTGCCGAATCCCTGCAGTTCCCAACATGACGGTACACCGATTTTCGTCCATTTTCCGGAGTTGTTTCCACCTGTGCAGAAGAAGTCCCACTGCACCATATCGTCACATCCATGACCGCTCAGATATTGTCTGTGTGTCATGACGTCGTTTTGTGCCGTCGCGCCGATGGATGCCGACAGCAAAGCCAATGCTGATATAATCGTTTGTTTCATATTTCTTTTAGTTGACGAGTTGACAAGTAAACAAGTAAACAAGTTGACCGGTTGACGAGGATGCTGGTGCTCCTCATAAACCTCTCGCCGATTTGTTTTCATATATGACGCATGAAATATGAAAATGTACTATTACATACCTTTTGTTCGTAGACAATGTAGTAGTCTGTAATGTCTCTATTTACAGGGCAATGTCGTAGTATGCAAGAATATCAGTTCTTGTATTTCTTTTCTATGGCCACAGCCACGGTATGTCCCATTGTCCATGCCGCCTGTAGGTTGAAACCGCCAGTCACGGCATCCACATCGAGCACCTCGCCGGCAAAATACAGTCCGTCATGGTCTTTGCTTTCGAGAGTGGAATGATTCACGTTCTTCAATGACACACCGCCACAAGTCACAAATTCCTCCTTGAATCTGCATTTGCCGTCCACCCTTCTGATGTCTGCCGTGAGGGTGTTTACAAGTTTGTTGAGGCCCTTGCGCTGCAGTTCGCCCCATCTGAGTTGTGGGTTCACTTGTGAACGCTCGATAAGATGCTGCCACAGACGGGCATTCAGATGTGGGGGATATGCACTTGCCAGTTGCTTTTTCGTGTTGGATGCGCTGATGGCTGAAAGTTCTTCCGTCACTTCCTCCGCTTTCCTGCCGCCACACCAGTTGATGCAGATATCCGTTTTGTATTCATGTTCATGAAGGAATCTTGCAGCATGGCTCGACAGCTTCAGTATTGCCGGACCGCTCATTCCCCAATGTGTGATGAGTAACGGACCGTCAGCTTTGAATTTAGTGCCAGGTATGCTTGTAGTGGCTTCTTCCACCACCGTTCCCATCAGTTTTGTGATGCCGTCACCTGGCAGACACATGCTGAAGAGCGATGGCACCGGATTCTCCGTAATGATGTCGAGCGGACTGAACATATTGAGCTGACTGGCTGCCGGTGTGCCTCCTATTGCCACCACCACGCAGTCTGCTGTTGCCGAACTTCTGTTTCCGCCGAACCGCAGCGAGTATTTCCCGTTCTCCTTGTCGTGGGAAATCAGTTCTACGCGGTGCCCGGTGAGGAGTCTGATGCCGAGACGGTTGATAATCTGCGTCAGCGTGTTTACAATCTCCATTGCGTCCTGAGAAACAGGAAACACGCATTCATCCTCCTGTGTGGTCAGCCTCACGCCTTCGTTCTCAAACCACTCGTATGCATCGGTATGGCTGAAGCCCTTGAGTAGTCGCTTCATCAGTCGTTCGCCTCTCGGATAAATATGGGCGAGGCTCTTCACCTGGTTGAACGAGTTTGTGAGATTACACCGTCCGCCACCCGTCACCGATACCTTGGCGAGCTGACGTTTGCCGCCCTCGTATATCGTAACGTCAGCCTCAGGTAGTCTGCGCTTGATGCCTATTGCCGCAAAGCAGCCTGCTGCACCTGCGCCTATCACTGCGATATGCATTCTTTGTCTGTATTATTTCTGTTTAAAAGTAAAAATGAAAACGGTATGCAAATCTACCACATTTTTGTGAAAGATAAGCATACCGTTCCTGTTTTTGTCATATCTGCTGTCGGCATCAGCCGTCAGCAGATAGAATATCCGATCGGATTATCATTTCTCTCTCAAGAATCTGTAACCGAAGCGCTCGCATGCAGCCCTCTCCAGATCCTCGCGCACTGCAGGATCGGCGATGGCTATCAGAGCGTGGGCACGCTGTGCGAGGTCTTTGCCCTTGAGATAAGCTCCACCGTATTCCGTCACCACGAACTGTGTCTGGAAACGTGTCGTCACCACTCCGGCACCCTCTGTGAGCACAGGCTTGATTTTTGATATTCCCTTGCCGGATGATGCGGTCATGGCGATGAACGTCTTGCCGCCTTCCGACAACGCACCGCCATACATGAAGTCATGCTGACCGCCCACGCCGGAGAAGAGACGCGTACCGATGGAGTCGGCACACACCTGACCAGTCAGGTCTACCTCAATGGCAGAATTGATAGACATCACCTTAGGGTTCTGACGGATACGGAATGGATCGTTGGTCCATGCCACATCTTTGAATACCATGTCCTCGTTGTAGTCCATGAAGTCATACAGGGCTCTTGAGCCCAGAGCGAGCGATGCCACGCTCTTGCCAGGCATTACAACCTTCTGTGAGTTGTTGATGATGCCGCTCTTTATCAGAGGCAACACACCGTCGGTCATAGCCTCGGTGTGCAGACCCAGGTTCTTGTGGTCTTTCAGAGCGTTGAGCACGGCGTTAGGAATACCGCCAACTCCAATCTGCAATGTCGCTCCGTCAGGAATCTGCTCGGCGATGAAGCGTCCTATCTTCTCCTCCTTTTCGTTAGGCACTGCTGTAGGCACCTCTACCAGCGGATCGTCAACCTCTACGCAGGCAGCGATGTCGTTGATGTGGATAAGCGGATCGCCATAAGAGAACGGCATCTGCTTGTTCACCTGTGCGATGACAATCTTGGAACATTCCACAGCACTCACTGCAAGGTCGGCAGAGATACCATAGCTGCAGTATCCGTCCTCGTTAGGGAGCGACACGTTGAGCAGTGTCACGTCGAGAGGCAGATAACCCTCGCGGAAGAGCGCCGGCACTTCGCCGAGGAAGCAAGGTATGATCTGAGCTTCGCCGCGGTCTACAGCCTTGCGCACGCTGTTGGCAATGAACAGGCTTCGCGGTATGAATATGTCGCGCAGCTCTGTGGTGGCGTATGGTGCGTCGCGTCTGCCAACGGCAAAGGCAGAGTACATCTCCACGCCCTTCAATTCGCTGGCGCGTGCTGTGATGGCATCGAGGAGCACCTCAGGAATAGAAGTGCTACCCTGGATATATACACGGTCGTACGACTTAATCAGTTTTGCAGCCTCGGCGGCTGATACATAGTTTGGTTTCATAAATATGTTTGGGGTTTTAGAGTTGGCAAGTTGACGTATTGACGAGATTATAAAGAATACTCTTGTCGGTTGACGAAGGAAAAGTCTTTCGTCGGTATGACGAGTTGACAAGGAGCTTTCACATTTTCAATTGGTTAAGGCAGTTCTTGCATCATCCCACCTTAATATCTCCTCGTCAACTCGTCTTCTCGTTAACTTGTCTACTTGTCCAAAGGATATTTCTCGTTGAATATTCTCAGTCTCTCGTCGAGCATTGGGAAATGTTCGTCGCGCAGCATCGATGTGCAGACGCGCAGTCCCTGCTGTTCACTGCCTGTAGTGCGCAGCGAGATTGCCGATATTCCGTAGTGGATGAGTTCGGCGAGCAGGTCATCGCCGGAGAAGCCCTTTCTTCCGATGGTGAAGAAGAAGCCGTCGCTCACGTCTTGGTCGAGGTCCTTGTCATACACAATGTGGAAGCCGTTCTTCAGGAACACCTCCTTCAGCAGAGCAGCCCTGCGGGCATACTCCCTGTTTTCGGTCACGAAGTCGAACTTTCCGTCGCATGCCGCCTCATACATCGCTGCCAGTGCGCACTGTGCCGAATGGCAAACGCCCGACGACAGTGTGTAGAGCACAGTGAATATGAAAGCGCGTCCCAGTGTGTCCATGCCGAGAGTCTTCTCCAGATGCGGATACACACGGTTGAAGAGCTTGTCGCTGATGGCTACCGTTGCCACGCGCTCGCCGGCATAGCTGAATATCTTTGATGCCGAAAGCATGAGCATGTAGTTGTCGGTATAGTGTGCCACGGTAGACTGATACGGAGCCTCAAACGGTTTGCCGATGTATTTGCGGGAGTCCATGCCCAGATAGGCAAGGTCTTCGATTACCACGGTGTCGTATTTCGTTGCCAGCTCACCGATATACTGCAGTTCCTCCTCTGTGAAGCAAACCCATGTAGGGTTGTTGGGGTTGGAATAGAGTATCGCTGCGATGTTGCCTTTTGCGAGATGACGCTCCAATTCCTCCTTCAGCTTTTCGCCACGGAAGTCATACACGTCGAACATATCCTTCTTGTAGCCCAACACGTTGGCCTGCAGTGGCTGCACTGAGAAGCCTGGGTTGATGAAGAGGATAGTGTCCTTCTTCTCGTCGAGATGGTTTGTCACGATGAACGAGGCGAACGTACCCATCATGGATCCTACTGTAGGGATGCAGCCCTCAGGGTTGATGTCCACGTTGAGGAATGCCTTGACGAATCTCGAAGCCTGTTTCTTCAATGGTGCTATACCTGAGATGTTAGGGTATTTCTGTGCCACTCCGCTGTCGAGGGCCTTCTTCTGGGCCTCGATGCCGATTTGGCTTGCCGGCAGACCCGGCGAACCCATCTCCAGATGCACGAATTTCTGACCTGTTATTTTCTCCAGTTCCTCTGAGAGAGCCACGGTCTGGCGAATGGTAGCATTGCCGACATGCGGGATGTGCATCTTCTGCAATACCTCGTTTACCGTTTCTTTACTGAAAGGAATTTCCATAAAACTGTCCTTCTCTTATTTGTTGATATGCTTGTCAGCCACTTCCAGTCCGGCTCTGAAAGCCTTCAGGTTCATCTCTACGATAGCCTCGCCCTTGCGGCCGAACACGTTGCGGATACCTTCCTCTATCTTCTCCACCTCGATGCCGAGGAATGGAGATGCAGCACCGAGCAACACGATGTTTGCAGCGCGTGGTGATGCCACCTCCTTGGCGATGGCGTCAACGTCGAGCGATACATGATGGTCTATAGCCTTGATGCTGTCGAGCAGCTCCTGCAGTTCAGGATAGTTAGGAATGTTGATGAATGGGGCGGTGTTGGTGATGATCCATCCGTCCTTCTTCAGATATGGCAGATAGCGCATAGCCTCCATCGGCTCGAGCGAGATGATGAGATCCGCCTTGCCCAGAGGGATGAGGTCTGATGATATAGGATCAGAGCTGATGCGCAGGTTTGACTGCACGTCACCGCCTCGCTGGCTCATTCCGTGAACCTCAGCCTGCTTGATATATAGCTTCTCCTTGATAGCGGCAGCGCCTATGATGGTTGCGATAGAGAGGATTCCTTGACCTCCCACTCCCGAAAGAATTATGTCTGTATTCATAATGCTGTTCCTCCTTTGTTTTTACTTTTTCTTGTTGTGGCGGCGAGCCGTCTGAATGCACTCTCTGCGTGGGATTACCACGCTCACTCCGTTGTAGTTCAACTCCTCGCGGATAACGTTCTGCATCTCTTCCATGTGCTGTGGCAATGGGATAACGACGCGCACGTGTTCTGGCTCTACGCCGAGACCGCGGCAGATGCTCTCGATTCTGCCTGTTCCGGCAGAGTCCTGTCCGCCGGTCATACCGGTGGTGAGGTTGTCAGAGATTACCACAAGGATGTTTGTCTTCTCGTTCACTGCGTCGAGCAGTCCTGTCATTCCAGAGTGTGTGAATGTAGAGTCGCCGATTACGGCTACTGACGGGAACTGTCCTGCGTCAGCGGCACCCTTTGCCATCGTGATGGAAGCACCCATGTCGACTACTGAATGCAGAGCCTGGTATGGTGGCAGATAGCCCAGTGTGTAGCAACCGATGTCACCGAACACACGGCTGTTGTCATACTCCTTCAGCACGTTGTTCAGAGCCTCGAACATGAAGCGGTGGCCACAACCCTGGCAGAGTGCTGGTGGACGTGGAACCACGAGCTCGCAAGCCGGGTACACCTCCTCGTCTTTCAGTCCGAGGGCAGCGATGATATTGTCTGGAGTAAGCTCTCCTGTGCGTGGCACCTCTCCAGTGAGTCTTCCCTTGATGGTGATGTCCTGATCCAGGACACCGCGCAGCATCTCCTCAACAACAGGCTGTCCGTCTTCGAGGATGAGCAGTGAGTCGCACTTCTTTGCCAGTTCCTTCACCTTGTTTACAGGCAGAGGATACTGCGACACCTTGAGCACTGGGTAAGGGCATCCGTCCTTGAAGTGCTCCATCAGGTAGTTGTAAGCGATACCGCAGGCGATGATTCCCAGCGAAGTGTCTTTGCCGTCGATGAACTTGTTATACTTGGAGTTCTCAGCCTCAGCCAGGAATTCCTTCTGCAGGCCAACAAGGCGCTCGTTGCGCTTGCGTGCCACAGCCGGCAGCAATACCCAGTCCTTAGGATTTGACGGGTATGTCATTGGGTTCTGGTCCTTGATTTCACCAGTAGCCACTACGGCGCGAGAGTGTGCCATACGGGTCACCATTCTCATCACCACCGGCACCATGTGCTTCTCCGACAGTTCGAAGGCATCCTTCATCATGCCGTAAACCTCCTGCTGTGATGATGGCTCAAACACAGGCACCATGGCGAACTTGCCATAGAATCTTGAGTCCTGCTCGTTCTGTGAAGAGTGCATAGAAGGGTCGTCGGCAGCCACTACCACGAGTCCGCCGTTTGTTCCTGTCATTGCCGAGTTAACGAAGGCGTCGGCACACACGTTCATTCCCACGTGCTTCATGCAGACCATGGCCCTTTTGCCCATATACGACATACCGAGAGCTGCCTCCATGGCTGTCTTCTCGTTTGCCGACCAACGGCAGTGGATTTTTCTTTCGGCAGCCAACTGGTTGCCCTGAATATACTCTGTGATTTCTGTGGATGGAGTTCCGGGATATGCGTAGACACCCGAAAGTCCCGCATGAATGGCACCCAAGGCTATAGCCTCATCGCCAAGTAGCAAAAGTTTTTCATCCATATTCAATAAGGTTTTTATAATATTGGTTGCAAATATAATGCTTTTTCTTGATTTAAAACAAGAAATTGGTAAAATATTATTATTGTCAGATAACCCTCAAAATATAGAGGTCCTGTCCGAAGCCCAATGGATGAAGGCCTTCGGACTTTATCTTTCCAGAAGCAATCCCTCTTTAAACCCAAATCGGTCATTAGGGCTTGCATGGATTTTGTTTTTTAGAAGAGTGGATTTTGTTTGGCTTTTAATGAGTAATAGCGGGCTATTTCAGATGAATCACCCCAATAATTGTAGCGACAAGAATATATGCCTGGAATTTCCCCCACGGCGTGGGGAACAGAACCCCCCAATGTGGGGTTTCATTCCCCACGCCGTGGGGGAAAATTTTAGGCATGTTTCTTTGTGAGATTGTTCGTTAGATGTACGAACTGTTTCTTTTCCTAATGCCTGATACGGGTTACCCAAATCGGTCATTAGACCGTTTTGTGTTGTATTTTATAACAGCTTGCCGTTTTGTGTGATATTTTATAAGAAGTTTCCTTTGACTGCTGATAACTCTGTCAAGTTATTGTCAGAGACTGGCGGAAATCATTTTATCTTGAACATCACATGCAGTGAATGCTGCTTCTGAGGAATGGAGTATTTGGTAAGCACGCCAGGTCCGCAGCTGCTGTTTCCCAGTCCCATCATTGCCGCGTCGATATTGAGAAAGACGTTGTTTTCAGTATGCAGGTCGCAGTCGTGGGCTACGGTAGACAGCTGATGCTCCGAATAGGGCAGGGCAGAGAAGGCAAACGGAGTGGCGTTGGCAGTCGTCACGGTGTAGCCTCTGCCCTTGGCATCGGTGAGAGATAGCGTGACGGTCTGCTCATGGTTGCCGCTCGACTGTGGCCGCGGATAGTGTACGTATTCCTGGTCCACGCTGCTTGTCCATCTGCCGATGCCCGTAGCTTCGAGGCGGTCCACATAGCTGTCCTGCAATCCCTGTCCATACCATGACAAGCGGGTCATATCCTTGTCCATCAAGAACGTGTTGCCGATGCATGGCAGTGGCGGCAACTGTCCCTCAGGAGTATACGTGGCGCTGAAATCCACAGATCCGTCAGCATCCATGGTGTATACATAGTCTGTGGTTATCTTGCCATTGGCATAGCGGCATTCCTGTGTTGTGGTGACGGTAACCGTTCCGTCGGCATTGCGTTTGGCGTCGAGAGGCTTCACGGTGGCAGTCTCAGGAGAGTCAAGCCTGTTGTTCTTCCAGTCTTTGGCTATCCAGTTGCCGAATCCCTTGTCGTTGTCGAGAGGAGCGCGGAAGAAGTGGGGCTTCACGATATCAAACCACTCCATTGCCTCTTTCATGTCAGCCTCTCTGCCGGTTTTCAGCGGCATGGGACTGAAGGCTGTGGCGAGGCGGTCGTTGATGGCAAACTGCTCGTGTTTCACTTCGAAGCCTGCCTTTGCCCACTTGGTGTCGCTTTTCAGTTGGATGCTGACATTGAGCCGCACATCGGCAGCAGGGTCGAACTTGACGGAAGGTACTGTCAGATCCTTTATCTCACCTTTCTTTATCACTTTTCCGTTCTCCGTGATGTTGAATGCGATACGGTAATTGTCCATCTCCACCATATTGTCGAGCATCACGACATGCAGCCTGTTGCCCGTGAGCTGGACATCCATCGGCGCATACACCTGTTTCACCTCATTATATTTGGGAGTAAGCTTGCGGTCAGACGATACTATGCCCTTCACGCAGAAAGCCTTCAGATTGGGCACATCGCCGAAGTCACCGCCGTATGCCACCATCGTCTTTCCGTCGTCGCGTTTCTTGAATATCCCTTCGTCTGCCCATTCCCAGATGAAGCCGCCGAGCATCCGCTTGTGACTGTATATCTCGTCCCAATACTCCTTGAAGTTTCCGAGGGCATTTCCCATGGCGTGGGCATATTCGCTGGTGAGCACCGGACGGTTGTCGTTGGTCTTCCGGGCGATGCTCAGCAGACGTTCCCATCGTGCGTTCTCCGGACGCTCCATATTGTTGTCCTTCACTCCAGGGTTGAGATATTCTTCCTGCACGCGAGGATAGAAGCGGCTTATCACGTCGACATACTCCGGGTCCTTGTTGTCTGCGCCCTGTGCTCCCTCGTAGTGTACGGGGCGTGTGGGGTCGTATTCATGAATCCATGCCGCTGTCATGGCAAAGTTGGGACCCCATCCCGACTCGTTGCCAAGCGACCAGAACACCACCGACGGATGATTTCTGTCTCTCATCACCATCCGCTGCGTGCGGTCGATGAATGCCGCTGCCCATGTGGGGTCAGAGGCGAGAGTGCCCCGAAGTCCGTGTTCCTCTATGTCGGTTTCGTCCATCACATACATGCCGTATTCGTCGCAAAGCTCATACCACCGTTCGGTGTTGGGATAATGGCAGGTGCGCACGGCGTTGATGTTGCATTGCTTCATCAGTCTGATGTCCTCCACCATGCGTTCCTCCGTCATTACGTGTCCCGTTTCAGGGTCCATCTCATGGCGGTTCACTCCGCGCAGCCTCACCTGCTTTCCGTTCACGAGCATCATACCGTCTTTTATCTCCACCTTGCGGAATCCCACCTTCGTCTCGGCCCTCTCCACCGTATTTCCGGCAGAGTCGGTGAGGGCGAGTTTCAGCGTGTATAGATAGGGATGCTCGGCGTCCCATTTGTGTGGGTTCTTTATAGTGGTCTTCAGCCATCCGTATGGAGCGTAGCCACGCTGCGGGTTGCGCTGGTTGAGAATCTTTCCCTTCTTGTCAAGATTCAGCATCGGTTCGGCGGCATGCCACAGGGCAGTGTCGGTCACCGCTTTCCCGTCGGCATCGTAGAGCATTGCCGAGATGCGGTAGCCCTTTCCCTTCTCGTCGCCGCAGACGCTGAGTTTCGGGTCGATCACGAGTTCCGCATCCCTATAATCATCATCAATAAGCGTGCGCACTCCAAAGTCGGCTATGCGTATCTTCGGCGTGGCAAAGAGGGTTATGCTACGGTGTATTCCGGCGATGCGCCACATGTCCTGGTCTTCGAGATAGCTGCCGTCTGAATATTTCATCACCTTTATCGCCATCATGTTGTCGCCCTCTTTCAGATATGGCGTGAGGCAGAATTCTGCCGGTTCCATGCTGCCCTGAGAGTAGCCCACCTGCTGTCCGTTGACATACAGATAGAAGGCACTCGACACGGCGCCGAACCTTACGAACACCTCTTTCCCCTTCCATGATGCAGGCAGGGAGAATGTGCGGCGGTAGCAAGCCGTGGGGTTGCGTTCCGTATAGGCGGTGTAGGTCTTCTTCGGTTCCCGCATCACGTGGGGCGGGTCAATCTTGAAGGTGTATCCGGAGCTGCTGTATATGGGAGTGCCGTAGCCGTTCATCTCCCAGTCGCCAGGCGCTCCGAAAGTAGTCCATCCGGTGTCGTCGAACGAGAGACTGTAGAAGTCAGCCGGCTGTTCGTCGGGTGTCTTGGTCCAGTTGAATTTCCATTCCCCGTCGAGCGACATCTGCATGTCGCCATTCCCGTTGAGATACGGCATGAAGGCGGCACGTGCCGGCATACGGTTCTTTTGCAGCACATACTGGTTCTCCCAGTCGTGTTGCTGTGCCTGGGCTGCAGTGGCAAGGGCCAGTGCGGCAGCGAGTATGATGTGTTTCATAACGTCTTGTATATAATTATATAAAAATGCATGATTATATAGGATTGACGTCCGTGAGGTCGGTATGTAACGTGTCGTCACTCTTTCCAAACCCTCTTTTTCAGCCATAAGGCAAGTATCGGATCACACATTTCCATATATTTAGGAGCAGTGAGCGAGATGAGGTCTTTCTCAACGAGAGTTTTTTTGAGTCTTGTCACATTGGCGGCCGTGCCCAAGCGGTAAGTGTTCAAGACCGCTGACTGTGTGAATCCCGTGTGTACGCCATTTACCAAGGCGTGAAGAAAATTCATCTGATAGGCAGAAAGATCTTCTGTCTGCTGGATGAACAGTGGTTCACAAGCATCGAGCAGACGGTTGATACCGTATTGTACATCAGATTCCGTCACTTCTGTCTTGGTTTTCAGCCAAACAAGCCATGCCAGTTGTTGTACATAAGAAGAATACCTGTCTGTCACGGTGCAAATGGTGTGTGCAAGTCCTTCAGATATATGTTTTCCTGTTATTTTGAAACGCTCACATATGTATGCTACCCAATCCTCTTCGCTTATCTTGTTCAGATAAAACAGGTCTCCAAAGCGATAAAACGGATAGCTCTGGTCTTGGAACATTTTTTCCATCATGTGTTTCTTGCTTCCGTAGAGACAATATGAAACGTGTTTCTGTAGTTGCCATATTCCCCGTAGTTTCTTCTGAAATATCAACGAGTCGTTGAAATCGCCAATCTGCTGGAATTCATCTATGCACACTATAATCCTATAGCCTTTGGCTTGTGCTATCAATTCTGGTAGCTTCAACACGTCTTCTGTTGTACTGTTGCTTGCATTGTATTGCAAAGAGATGGAAAAGTCAGTCAAAGGGTCTTGTCCGAAACTTATCTTAGGGACAAACCTGCTTAAAAATACTTTCGTGTTTTCCATCCATTCCTCCCATTTAGTTGATGTTGCACGTACCACTGCCGTTGCAAAGGCATTGATGAAGTCTATCTCAGAGCGACAACCGAAAGCGTCAATATGTGCAATCTTTATGTCATCACTTTTAACGAGCGAGCATACCTTGTCGACAAGCGACGTCTTTCCCATACGGCGTGGAGAAATCAATATGGTGTTGATGCCATAGTTAAAGTTAGCCTTCAGTCGTTCTGTCTCTTCTTTTCTGTCAGTAAAAGTATCGCCTTCTACACGAACACCGAAAACAAATGGAGTTTCAAAGTTCTTTGCCATAACTGGATAGTATTGATGTTACGCATGCAAAGATATGAAAAAAAATAGTTTTAAACAAGGTTGTTTTAAACAAGGTTGTTTAAAAGTTGTAAATCCTCAACCTATAGCGAATATGTGCTATAGGTTGAGGAGTTAATGGGATTTGATGGTATTGTATTGTTTTCAGAATACAGCAGCTGCTTTTCTGATTTCGCAAATTTAGTGAATGGTTTCCGTATACAATAGATTTTGTCTTGGCGTGATTTCTGTATCGTAAAGGATACCCCCCAACGGTCTGATGGCCTGTTTGAAATAAAAAATCCGCAGACCAATGAGCTTGATTTGCGGATTTGTATTCATTTGTGTGTTTTGTTACCTTTTCGTATACTCTTTCTTTACATCAGACTTGTCTTGCCTTCGAGAGTGTCGTGGTTGTTGCGGAGGTCGGTCCAGTCCACTTTTTTCTTGGTGTCGATGCCATTGATGTATTTCTCGATGTTGGTGTAGCCGTCGCCGTTGCAGTCGAGGTTGGCGTCAGACGGGTCGTTGGGGTTCAGACCATTTGCAATCTCCCATTCGTCTGGCATTCCATCACCGTCGGAATCTTTCCATGCAGTGTACTTCTTGTATTTAGGGAATCCTCCCATCTGCTCGATGCTGGTAATGATTCCGTGCTTGTAAGAATCATTGTCAAGACGACGGTATTTGAAGAAGCCTTCTTCGTTCTTTGATTTGTCGGAGAGTCCCCACATATCTCCGTATGGATTCTTCTTTGGAAGTTTCTTTACGTAATAAGCCTGTCCTGTGCGAACCTCCTCAACGATGCGCTGGTCAACGATGTCGCGGCAAGGGAAAGTAGCTCCTACGTTTGACAGAACCTTATCGAAAGTCTGATCAGAAGGAATGATGGTCATGTGAGGCATGGTGAACGGTTCGTCAGAGTGCATCAGTGCTTTTACGTCATCAGGAATACCGTTAGGAAGATCCTTGTCGGCAATCTGTATGCCGCCGTCCCAGTTGTCCTTTGTTACGCGTTCGTTGCCTTCAACGATGTTGCCTGCAGCATATATTCGTCCGTATTGCGGATAATCGAAGAGTTTGTTGCTACGGCTCTCGCTCTTTACGATACGATAGCTGATAGGGCCTTCTGGAGTGAGAGGTCCTGGTTTGTAGTAGTTGTTGATGAAATTACTCATTGTAGAGTATTCACCACCATCAGCAGTACGGTGAACCCAGTTGTAGATGATGTTGTTCACGAAGTTGAACACGCCTCCCCATCCGATAGACGGGTTGCGGCCAGTGTTGTCAGCCCAGAGGTTGCGCATGAACGATGAGTTCTCTCCACCAATTGTTGATCCGAAGGCATGGTTCCATGTGTCGAGAGCCTTGGCTGATATGGTGTTCTGGATTGTTACGTTTACTGTTGGTACCTTGCGCTTTGGCTTGCCGTCATGGAGGTCAAACATGTGGCGATAGAACGAGATGTTCTCGTCCAGTCCCCACTCGCAAGAGCAGTGGTCAATCATAATGTTACCGACAGGATTGCCTCCGAAAGAGTCTTCACGGTACCATACGTGTGTGTTGCCGCGGCGGAAGCGCATGTGTCTGACGATTACGTCATGGGTGTTGACCTGGAATGACTCTCCGGAAATCTGTACACCCTCGCCAGGAGCGGTCTGTCCGGCTATGGTGATATAAGGGGCACGTACGATGATAGGAGTCTTGAGCACGATGTTTCCTGATACATTGAAGACAACGATACGTGCACCACCCTGTTCACAAGCCCAACGGAATGAGCCAGGACCGTCATCGTTGAGGTTTGTTACTGTGAGAACCTTTCCGCCACGGCCTCCGAATGTGTACATACCGCCACCCTCGGCTCCCGGGAATGCCGGAATCTTTGCCTGGCGCAGGTCGTATGGACGAGAAGCCCAAGGCACATAATGGCGTCCTTTCATAGCTTCAGCCTTGACGATAGGCCATGCAACAGCCCATGCAGAATCAGAATGGGCTGTCCAAACAGCTGTCAATGAGTCGATTTTCGCTTTTGCCTCTTGTGTGATTACGGGGTACTGTGCGTGTATCGCCTCTGAGCCGACCATGAGGGTCAGCGCAGCCAACAATAGTTTTTTGCTAATCATAATTGTTATGTTTGTTTTTATTATCCTTTTAGCTTATTTTATGACGTTGGCAACAATGATTTGTAACCATTTGCCTATACATGAAAATCCCTCTCATAGTGTTTGGGTATGAGAGGGATTAGATTATTGTTATTGCTGAATTATTTAACAAACTTCTTTCCGTTCTGGATAAGGATGCCCTTGGCATTGTTGTTTACGCGCTGACCTGCAAGGTTGTAGATAGGAGCATTGGCATTAGCCTTGTTGACAGTGATGTCGCTGATACCTGTTGTTCCGACAGTAAACTCGAAACCGTAGATACCTATCTGGCTCTTTGTGTTGAACATGTGGTAAGATTTGCCAGCCTCTACAGGGAATGAAACGTATCCGAGAACCGGACGGTTTTGTGTGATGCCGTTGGTGTGCTGCAGAACGTAGTCGTCGGCCATCTTGCCAGTGTTCAGATATTCAGCGTCGCCTGTGTCAACGCTACCCTTGAAGGCAAAGCCAGTGTTCTGGTAGAAGATGGAAACGTCGATTGTTGAAGGAGCAAGTGGCTGTTTCGTGTCGGCATCAACAATGTATGTAGGGTTTTGGTTCTTGTTGCCGTAGATGGCAACCTTGAGAGTTCCTGATTTCTTTGCAGAGAATCTGTAGTAGAGACCCTTCTGCGGCATATCCATGCCCGGTTCCCAGTATGTGCCGTACACGCGGTGTGCCGTACCGTTATCTGTTTCCTCGTCAAACTCCCAGTGGCTTATCTCCGGGTTTCCCTTGCCCATCAGATACTGTGCAAACTTTGGGTTGCATCCGTCTACAATAAGTGCATCGTTGCCGTCCACTTTGCCTTTAAGCTCCCATGCTACGGGTTCTTTGTCGCCTTCTTTCACGCCGTTTGGTGTAGAAACGGCTGTCATGGTCATGTTTTCGGTCTCAGCTGTTATAATGAAAGTCTTGAGTGTTGACGGCTTGCTCGTGTCTGGGGCATCGGCAGTGCCTCCACCGTAGATGTTTGATGTGGCTTCGCCCTGTACGACGTTCTCAAGATTATAGTCTGCAGCCTTCCACACTTCCTGTGCGTTTAAACTCATTGCGCAGAGCGCAACTGATACAAGAGTAAAAATTTTCTTCATGTTTCGTTAGTTTTTGAAGTTTAATAGATGCTTAATTTTTTCAGTCCTGCTTTTTTATGATTGTATGAAATACGCTTCAAAAGTATTGCTTATATTTTAAATATGTGTATATATACACGTTTATTTAAAATCTTTTAACCGTAAAGCACACAAAATATCTACATGTTAACATTGTTATCTTTGCTTGTTTGTTTGTTGCGATATTCCAATGGTGTCATGCCGAATTTCTTCTTGAAGCATTTGCCGAAATAGCTTGATTCCTTGAAGCCCACTTCATAGGCTATCTCAGAAGCGCTCTTGTCGGTGGTGACGACGAGTTTCTCTGCCTTGTCGAGACGGATTTCCCTTACGAGGTCTACGGGGGCGAGCCCCGTCAGGCTCTTCAGTTTCTTGAAGAATGCCGAACGGCTCAGTCCCACACCCTCGGCTATCGTGTCGATGTTGAAGTCATTGTTCCGTAAGTTCTCCTCTATGATAGTGCGGATGCGGTCAACGAACTGCAGGTCTTTCTTTGCCAGATGGTCCTCGTATCCGTTGCCCTTTGCGGCAGGTTCTGCACTGTTCTTTGCCTGCAGCACCATCTTGCGCTGGAATATGCTCTGTTCGCGCAACAGCTGCTGGATGCGTGTGGCAAGCATCTCGTGGCTGAAAGGTTTTGTGATGAAGGCGTTGGCACCAGTGGCGATTGCTTTCATCATGTCGTCATCGCCGTTCTTTGCTGTCAGCACTATCACCGGAACATGGCTCACGCTGAAGTCACGCCGTACTCTCTTCAGCAGTTCCACGCCATCCATACGTGGCATCATGAGGTCTGTGATGATGAGGTCGGGATGCACGTCAAGAATCTTTTCCAGAGCGTCGGCACCGTCTGTAGCCGTCACCACATGATAGGAGTGGCTCAGCTGTAGCTGCAGCATCCGTCTGAGATCACTGTTGTCTTCGGCGAGCACAAGTGTAGGGCGGTACTGGTCTTCAGAATGGGTATCGTCGTTGGCGGCAGCCTTATCTGCGGCATCACTGCTGATTCCTTCCGTGTCGCCGGCGTAGGTCAGATCCTGCGGATTGATATTGTCGCCAAGCAGGATGTCGTGGTCGTCGTCTTTGAACTTCTCCTTGCTCATCGGTATTTCGAGAGTGAACGCCACTCCCTTGCCGTCGGCAAGATTCTCCGCCCATATCCTGCCATGATGCAGAGCGGTGAATTCGCGCGACAGACTGAGTCCTATTCCCGTTCCATGCTGGTGTGAGTCAGAAGATTGGGCGTTGTCTGCCATAGAGAATCTCTCGAAAATCTTTTCCAATTGCTTTTCCGGAATTCCTACACCGTCGTCGCTCACTGTGATGCGGCAGATGTCGGCATCATAGTCGGCAGTCAGAGTCAAGGCGATGTTGCCGCCATGGTCGGTATATTTGAATGCGTTGCTCAGCAGGTTGTTCACTATTACGGCAATCTTCTCGGCGTCACACCAAGCCATGACGGGCTTTTCTGGCAGATTGAAAGATAGCGTGATGTTGCGGTCTTTGGCTGCGAGACGGTACTCCGTGCAGAACGCCTCTGCAATGGCATTGATGTCGGCATGAGAGAGCTGCAGACGCATCTTCTTGTTCTGCAGTTTGCGGAGGTCGAGAATCTGGTTCACGAGATGCAGCATCTTTGAAGTGTTGCGGTCGATTAGTTGCAGATATTCCTTACCCTCGCTGCTTAGCGTTTCGTGGCGTTTCAGTTCCTCGATTGGCGATTTAATGAGAGTGAGCGGTGTGCGCAGTTCGTGGCTCACGTTGGTGAAGAATCTGATTTTCAGTTCCGCCAGTCTGTCGTTGATATACACCTCGTTGCGCATCCTTATCATATATAGCGAGAGTCTGATGCCGGCAAATATGGCAAGACACAGAAGGATGAAATAGATGGCGTATGCCCACCACGTGGCCCACCATGGTGGCAGCACTGTGATGAGGATAGTGCATTCTGGTGAGTCGTCGTAGACAGACTTCACTCTGAATGTGTATTTGCCAGGCGGCACGTTGGCGTATGACGCCAGACGGCTGTTGTCGTTCAGGTGCCATTCGTTTTCATATCCGTCGAGGATGTATTTGAATGTCGTGCGGCTGTTGTCTATGAAGTTCGGAGTGGTAAACTCTATGGAGAACATGTTCTGGTCGTGGTTGAGCACTATCTCCTTGGCATATCGTGGCGACATCTCGCTGATGGCGGGGGAGAAGCTGTCGAGGCTGCGGTTCTGCACCTTGAAGTCCACGATGATGGTCTTGTAATCATGTCTTGAATCCTTATCCAGTTCGTCAGGACTGAACACTATTATTCCCTCCCTGCAGCCCATGAGAATCCTGCCGTCGGAGAGACAGATGCTGCTGTTGTCTTCCACTTTGTTGCGCATCACTCCGTCGAGGAATCCGTATGTCCTCACCGAGTGGTCGCTATCAGAGAAGCTGATGTTTGTCAGTCCGTTTTCAGTCGTCAGCCACAGGCGGTGATGGTGGTCTTCGGTCATAGTAGACACTATGTTGCCCACCATGTTGTTTTCACGCATGCTCTCAAGATGCAGCTTTCCGCTTCGTTTGTCGTAGCCCATTATCCTGTTCGTGCTGCATCCGAAGACGCTGAGCCAGATGCTTCCGTTGCTGTCTTTGAATATGGAGAATATGTCGTTGTCCACTACGGTTGGGTTGTCGCCCCGTCTGTAGTCGTTTATCGTGATGTCTTTCGGTGCCTTGAAACCGGCACCGAACGAGAGCAGTCCGTCGGTGGTTGCCACCCATAGCGTGTGGTCGTTGTCTTCGGCTATCTGCCTCACGTTCAGATACAGGTCATTGTGAGGATATTGTTTCAGTTCATTGTTCTTGTTTATGAACACTGTCTTTCCGTTTCTGTTTGCTATGAGGTTCAGACCTCCGCCGTATGTGCATACCCAAATTCTGCCCTTTGAGTCCTGGAAGGTGTAATACACTTTGTCGTTGCTCAGCGAATAGCGGTCGTTGGCATTGTGTCTGTATGTGGTCAGTCTCATGCCCTGCTGACAGCTTTTGTCGGGAGTGGCCTTCGTCAGTCCGCCACCTTTGGATGCCAGCCAGATGTTGCCGCTGTGGTCTTCCATGATGTTGTATACGATGCCCATCGTGCCATTGTATTTCCTCACCACGCTGTTGGTCATCAGATCCACGCAGTAAACGTTTCCCCGCCTTGTGCCAATCCACAGTAGTCCGTCGCGGCTCTGGTACAGGGCGCGTATTCCGTAGTTGTTGTCATTCGGGTTGGTGTCGCCGGCGAGAAGCGAGGAAAGCAGATAGGAGATATGTCGGTGTGGGAAGCGCACCTTGAACAGTCCGCTGTTTGTAGACGAGAGCCATAGTAGTCCGTCTCTGTCGATATTGATATCAGAGAATGACGGACTCTCTTGTTCATTCAAGAACGTAGGAGTGAGCTGTCGGGTGAATGTTGATGTCAGCATATTGTCTATGCTGCCCATCCGTTTCGTTGTCCTGTCATAGCGCCACACCTTTCCGTTGCGCAGCAGTACGAAGAGTCCGTTGTCGCCGGCATCGCAGAATTTCACGGCATCCAGCGTCGTTTCCATCGGCGTGGCAAAATGTGCGGTTGCCTTTGTCTTTGGGTCAAACATGGTCAGTCCGTCGGCGAGACCATATATCCAGAGCTTCCCTTCCTTGTCGGCGAAAGCCGTTTCTGCCTTTGTCTTTATGGCGGAAACCAGTTTCCCGTTCACGTCATAAATGCCGTCGGCAGTAGAGAGATACGTTTGGGTTCCTATCGTAGTGATGGTGTTTATGGGCGATGTAGAGGTGGTGCGTATGATGCGTGTCTGTCCCGTCTTCATGCTGATGGATATGGCATAGCCATTCGCCGTGCCAATCATCACCAAGCCGTTCCCGATGCCGAAACATGTGGCTTTCACGCCTCTGCCCGGTCGGGAGATTATCCTTTTGCCTTTGAGAGATTTGGGTTTTGATATTGTGGCTACCTCGAAGTTAGGTCCCAGCCAGAATATGTAGTCAGCCGTCTCGCCCACCACGTTGTGCTTGAGTCTCATCGTCGTCCTGTCGATGTCGTGGCGTGAGTTGTATATGGGCTTGATAGCGGGGTTGTTTTCCTTGTCTGTGAAGACCTCATACAGACACTTGTCGCGTGTGTATAGCAGCGTGTTGCCGTTGTCCATCGCCTGTACTTTTATCACCCTCATGTTCTTCGACACGCCTTTCAGTTCCGAATACATGTCATTGAAGCGTTCGGTGGTCTTGTCGAATCGGAAGAGTCGGTTGTCTGTGGTCCTTATCCAGAGGTTGTTTCTGTTGTCCTCCACGATTGTGATGACCTTGCGTGGCGGGATGTCCGACTTGGTGTCGCGTCGGGTGGCATATTGCGTGAATTTCGTTCCGTCATACGACATCAGTCCGTACCATGTGCCGAGCCATAGCAGTCCGTCGCGGTCTCTGAGAGATCCATAGACGGCAGTGGATGGCAGTCCGTTTTCGGTGGAGTATCTATCCACTGTCATGTCCGTAGCCTGTGCTTTAGTATGCAACGGCAGGATAAGCAATGAGAATATTGCCAATATTATGGTTTTCATGATGATTCCTCTTGTAGTTGTTTGTCAGTAGTCTTATTACTCTGTGGCCACCATCAAAACGGTCATTATGCCGTTTTATGTAGCTATTCAATGATGACCGATTTGGCTCCAAAGTTACGGTATTTCTTCAAAATATAAAAAGAAAGGCAGGAATATTCGCATATTCCCACCTTCTTTTATTAGTATTTCTCCTCCATACGGTATCAGGCTGTGAATAATGTGTCTTTTTCAGACCAGTCCTAACATCCTGTTGGGGGCTGCTATGTTTGTATCCTGAAAAACGATAATTGGTATAGAGTTGTAATATAAATTTCATTCTTGTCATGCGTCGGACTTCAATGCAAACAGGATTCGCATCTTCAAGTCCGCCTTTTCTTTTTCCGACAGAGGTACTGTTGTTCCTATGCCGCTTTGTGGCATTGTCTGTCGTTTCCCGTATTGTGTGTACTTGTCAGTCATATTCTTCAGTCGAGTCTTAAATGAGCAGTATTATTTCAATGTTTTTACGCTTATAAGACGAGGATTTTATGACTATGTACTCATATACTGAGATATTTTTTGAGAGAAATCGACAAGTATGTCAGTCTGCAGTCCGCTCAATTGTTCTCGGCAGCCATTTCTCTCATACGGCTAAGGCTGCGGTGCATCAGGTTGCGCACAGACTGGTAGCTGATGCCCATTATCTGGCAGATGTCGTCGTATTTGCGGCGCTCTATATAATATAGGTGTACAATCTGCTGCTGGCGTGGCGACAGGTTGTGGATGTATTGTTCCATTGCCTCGTTACGCCTCTTCTCCTCTTCCATCTTCTCGAAGTCGTATGAATTATTCTGTTCGGCAAGTCGGCGGGTGTTGTAGTCGGTTATCTCCTCGTCTGACAGGCGCACCTGGCGGCGGAACTCGTCGTTGATGCGGTTTCGGAGCGAGACATAGAGATAAGACTCGATGTTGCACACCTTGTCCAATGCTTCTTTCTTGTTGAACAGTTTTACGAATACGTCCTGTATGCAGTCCTTGATGAGCTCGCGGTCTGATGTGAATTTAGATCCGAACGAGAACAGACTGTCCACGTGTTTGTCGTAGAGTTGCGAAAAGTTTACCATAGTTTGATAAGAAATACTGCTTTATAATGTTCCCACTCATGGCGGGAGAGTTTGTTTTAGAGTTTTATAGATTTGTTGTTGCAAAGATACTAATTGTAAAGATACAATTGTTTTATATCAAGTCTGTTTTTATGGTAATAATTGGTTTTTCTATAAAAAAAACAGGTATTGCACTTCATTTTGCAATACCCGTTAATCAATTCGTTATGTTTCGCTGACGTTATGTCATTCGGTTTTCAATGTTTTTTCTCATATCTTTTCTATCCAGTACACCTGTTCCGCCTTGCTTTCAGTCAGTGTGTAGCTTCCGTTGATGGCAGTTTTCTTTGCCACAGACCTTATGCTGCCGCTGGTTTTGTCTATGCAGAATATGTTGTAGCGCCCAGTGGAGACAGTCAGACAGAGAGGTTTGTCGGTATGGCTGTAAACCACATAGCCAATGCCATCGTCACCTATCATATCATAAGCCCCCGATGCAGTCTGGTTGTTGTCCACTACTTTCATCTTGGCAACGTCGGATAGGAATTTCTGGTCGTCTACCGGTATGTTGGGCAGTGATCCGCCGGCCATCAGTATAGCCCAGCCATACTGCGGATATTGCTGTGCGAATAGTGTTACCGCTTTGTTTGGGAACATACTTGTGTATTCCCTTACTGCCCGGTATGCTTCCTTGTATCCGGTCTTTCCCACTTTCATCTTTCTCATGAACTGTCTTGGTGCCATGTTCTTGCCGGCAGGAGGAGCCCAAAGACCGGTGGTGTTGTAGTGCCAGTAGCGTATGTCGATGATGTCGACAACCTTTGAGAGCTGCGGGTCGGCGAGTATGGAGTCCTGTGCGTCTTTAGTGCAGCTGAGGGCAATCATGGGGTGTCTGCCCGTTTCCTTTTCCCATTTCGCTATAGTCTCCAGCCAGAAGCGTGTGAAATGTAGCGGTCCGGTGTATTCCTCGCTGATGAGCTGCACGGCGTTGCCGTTGTCTTTCAGTTGGTCGAGACACATGCGGATATATCCTTCGTGCAGTGGGCGCAAGGCAGGGTCCTGTTCGTTGTAGAACTGTTCTGCCATGAACACTCTCTTGTCGCCGGCAAAAGGTACAGGTTCTGGAAAGCTCGTGCCGTTCACATTGTTCACCGGTCGCCATGGAGCGTCCACCCAGTGGGCGCCAGCCTCGATGATGTTGTGCTGGAAATAGTTCTGGTTGAACAGCAGCATTCCCTCCTTGGCGGCAGCCAGTGCGAAGTCGCGTTCCCTCTGCCAGTACCATAGGTTTGGTTTCGTCAGGTCATACAGACTCAGTCCGTCCCACGCCCTGCCCTTGCCGCAGCGGGTGAAAGGCTGTTCGTAGAATGGAGCGCTGACGTCGCCGTCGGCTCTCTTCACTCTTTCGTGGTCGATTCGGCGCAGGTCATACCATAGTCCGTAATGGTTGTCGAGCATGGCATATCCGTTGTCTTTCAAGAATGTCACCACAGAGTCGATGCGGTCTGTCCATCCCGTGCCCTCCCTTCCGGGCACGAATCTCGTTATGGCAGGTTTGGCGCCCTTTACCACGAAGTTGTCTTTCGTCCTTCCGTTCCACCAAGGTATGGCATATCGGTTGCCGACGATGAGTCTGCCGTCGTATGTCATCTTTCCGTTTGAAATGGCGAAAGCCTTGTTGATGGTTTCCTCGTTGCTGCCCTTCAGTGATTTGCCGTGGGTGTTTGTTGACTTTATGTCGTTGATGTTCTTGAGTCCGTTTGCCGAGATGCTTGCAGTGTATGGTATGGAGTCAGTCCACATCTCTATCGTCACGCGTGGTGTGGTAACCGATTCCATGGCGAGCCTCTGTGCCACCTCTATTGTAGGACTGCTCGATGCTGTGATGTTCCTGTTATATACATAACCGTTGTTGCCTTTGTCGCCCACACGCTTTTGCAGCTGGTCGTAGAAGAGGCTTCGCGGGGTCACGGCGTCGTTGCTGCCGCTCCATTCCCCGTTGCCGGTCATCGTGCCCCAGCAGGCGTTGGCGCTCGAACGGTTGTCTTTGTCAGGAGAATAGCAGTAGAGCGTTGATGCCGTACACTGCCACATCATGCTGTTTGCCGTGTTCCATCCCGTTCCCATCTGCCAGTTTTCTAGATTGCGGAACGAGAGGTCGCCTCCCTCGATGTTCACCACGTCGAACAGTAGTCCCGGTGCCCATGAACCCACGCTGCCGCTGAAGCTGAGAGCCCCTTCGGCGTCGCATTGCACGAAGGCGTTCGGGCCCGGCGCTGCGAAGTCGGCTGCAAAATCATGAAATCCATCCTTCGACACACAGCGCTGGAAGAGATTCTGTTCGCCCCTCGTCAGGAACACCCTTCTGCGCCAGCCTCCGATTTCCGACACCGGTTCGCTCGCTATGCAGTCTTCAACTGTGATACGCCTTGTCTGCCTCTGCAGGTTCACGGCGCTGCCGGCAAAGTGCAGAAAATCCGTACGTCTCACCCAGCAGTCGCCGGCATTGTTCATCCATACCCCGTCCCAGCAATGGTCCTCATCCTTCGGGTTCCAGTCGTTGTGCTGAGAGGCGAGCGTCATGTTCTCCACACCACATTCCGTTATCTCCCCCATATTATAAGAGGTGATGACCATAGCCCTTCCGTATTTCTGGTCTATAGCCATCGTGATGGGGGCATCGAGGGTTATTACGTTTCCTTTTACGCTCTCCACAGTCCTTGTCCACTTCATGTCGATGTCGGATGGTTTCCATCCCGTGTAGTCGAGTCCTCCGCCAAAGTCGTTGCATCCCAGACTCTCTATCCATTCCTTGGTAGACGGTCTGAAAACCATTATCCTCTCGCCAACTTTGATTCCGGCAGTGGAGGAGAGCGTGATGTTCAGGCTTCCGGCAGCCAGTTTCTGGTCAGCCACCATTATCGTGTCACCTTTTGTCATTGCGCTTTGTCCCTCGATATATACGAGGGCGCCGCGGTCGGTGCCACGCTTCACAAGCTTCGTCTTCCGTTTTCCCATACCTCTCAATACCACTCCCGATGCACTGATTCTCAACGGTTTGTCGAGATAGAACGTGCCTTCGCCGATAAGCACCGTGCCACGGTGTCCCTGCTTGTCTGCCTTCAGTCGCGACACGTAGTCGATGGCGCGTTGCAGACGGAGGCTGGCATCGGTATCGTCGGATTGACAATCCACGAACACGGCATTCCTCACGTCGGGAATACCGCCCACAGAGGCGTGGTAGCCGCAAGTGGAGTAGTCCATAGGGATGAATACGCTTTTCTTCTTCCCTCCCGCCGCGGCACTCAGCGTAGCACACAGAATAGTGGTGGTCAGGATGGTCCTCGTTATTTTCATTATCGTATTTGGAATTTTGTTGTTGTCATTTCATTGTCGGATTTGTATGGCGGCAGCATGCTGCCACCTTAAGATTCAGACGCTCTTTGCGCCTTATTGTAACCTGTATCCGCACTTGAACCTGTATGTATTTTATAAGTGCCTGTAAATCAAAAGGAACTTTACGACATCAAGCGTAAATGATACCATAAAGCTCCCTTTGCTTACAAGAAATCAATCTTGCATTGTTTTATATCAGAAAATGAATTGTTTGCTATAAATTAGTGATTTACATCCATTAACTTGGATTTGGCGGTTTCAATGGCTGTAAGTTTCAATTCATCTTCATCCTCCAAAGCATCCAAAACCTTGTCGGCAAGCCAAAGGGTGAGCATTTCCTTTTCGTCTATATGGAAATACTTTGCCAATAGTATCACTTGGCTTCGCTTTGCCCTACGGTCGCCACGTTCTATCTTGCTGAACATTGGGGTATCTATCTCCAAATATGCTGCTAACTGACGTTGCAGCACCTCATGTTTGATTCTTAATTCCTTTATCTTGTTTCCTAATAACATATCCGTTGTTTTTAAGTTCGACCGAAAAGGTCGGTTTGTCGGTCGGATTTCGCTATAATCAGTCGCTTTCGCTATAAATTCCGTTGAAAACTTCGCTATAATTATGACGGAATCATTCGTTTCTACCTATTTCCAACGTTGATATTGGTCGGATTTCGGTCGGATTGTGGATTTTTCGGTCGGATTTCGGTCGGATTTGTTCACATCCGACCGTTCCTATTTCAAAATCCATCTTAGTCCGATTCTATCTATTGAATTTTCTTCATTCATTTCTACTAACAATCTGCCGACATAGCGAAGTTGTTGCTCTTCCGTCTTATTGGCTGGAAGCACATCCTTTAGATATTCGTATATACTATCTCGCTTGGCACCTTCTTCACCAGCATTGCTGAGATATTGTAGAACCATTTGACGCAACCTCTCCTTATCCAATCCTTTTGTTTTTGTATAAGAAGGCAGTTGATGCGTGTTCTTGGCAATACTAAGAGAAATGCTGTAATGCGGAGCCTCACCCTCTATAAGTCCACGTTTTAGCAAGTCTTGGGCAACGTCTTCATGAATAGTTCTTCCTTTCTGTACTGCGTCAAGCGAGATGCAATCCCATAGTGAAAGAGTGTCGTTTGTCTTCAACAAATCAGTGTATCGTTTGTTGATTTCATTGCCATAGATGCGGACAACTACTTTCTTCTTGATTTGGTCAATCTCATAGTCTGGCATAGGGAAATGTCTGCGCCATTGCTCGTTAAACATCTTTTTGATACCACGACTTACGGTATCAATCATATTGAAGTCAACCATAGCCCGACACAAACATTCATTGCGGAAATGCGTCTGAGGTTCTTCATTTCGCAAAGCATTCTCCAAAGTACCAGGAATGAATGTGCCAGCATTGGAATAATACAGATACCCAGGATTCTCCACAAAATTGATGCGTTGCTGAAGAGTGTAGTCTTGATGGGCAATACAATTATGAAGAGCCTCACGAATGGTGTAGTCGTCATACTGCTTCATAGTATCGGGGAATAGCGTACCTCCAGGCATCTCACGCAATGTCAGGTTCTCTATCTTTGAGAGAATTTCGTCTACAGTCAATATAAAAGGTACTGTGAAGTGTTCGTAGTCAACCACTTCCTGATTCTTGTCTCTACGAGTCCAAGTAACCTGTGCAACGGCAGGACGTAGTTTGAAAGCTGATTCGTATTTGCCCAACAAAATGATAGCTGCCCGAGTAATGCCTCCGTTTCTTGTCAATCCACACTTGCTCAGGAACGTTTGGACATTCCAAGCATTCACTTCTTCCGCAGGTATGCGACTATGAACTTTCTTGAACATCATTCGAGCTTTGGCAATGGCCACCTCATCCAAATCGTCTATTGTGGCATCAGGAACAATTTCTGCAGACCAATCCTTTGCTGTGTAGATAGGCTCTTCGAGGATGACGCTCATCCTTTCGTTAGTCATTTCAACCAAAGAATCTTCTATCCGCTGCCATGCCTTCTTGTGGGCAAGTACTGGGCGACGAGGCAAGTGCTTTGGAATATGTATTATCCATACTAGCTTGTTTGTATCTTCAGTTACAAATTCCTCGATGCTTAGACCTTCTGAAGAGAGATAAGTGCATTGTTCTGTAAGTTTGAAGGTTGCTGACTGCGTGTTTGCAGGCTGCCCATTAAAGGTAAGTCTTGAAATGTCAGTTCCAACAATTTCGAGTGTTTTATCCTTAACACCAATCACAAGATATCCTCCCTCCATGTTGGCGATAGCCGACACGTAGGAGATCACATCATTTTTCTCATCCCCACAGAACGAGTTCTTCAAGTTCTTATATTCCTTCCATTCACAGCGAGCATTCTCTTGTGGGTATTTGCGGAGGAGGTATTGTTGTAGTTCGAGTTCGAGCATAGTTACAAATATACTTGTTTTTTCAAGTTCCGAACATCTATATTTCTTTTCAGAGTTCTATGATTTCATCTATTTCCTCTTGAATACGAATTGTTTTAACCAAAGCAACTACCATTTTCTGAAAATGAATAATCTCGTCGCCTGTTAAATGCTTATCCTTGCGGTCTTTCAACCATTTTTCAAGAGACTTATACCCTGCAATGATCATATTCCATGCTTCCGATGGTACTCCATCAAAATACTGCTCCTTATTAATCCACACACGACCTATACCTTCGTTAGTTTCTTCAAACTTATGAATCAATACAACGTTATTGTCTTTTTTGCCAATTACAGGATAAGAGGTGATGAGGTCTGTTCGGTCTATTCCTTTTAATTCATGCAAATGACGGAGTCTCTTTCCTGACTCTGCCATCTTGAAGAAATAATCTGCCGATGCAGGATAAGGAATCGTAGGGAAGTCGTTCTGCAAGAAATCATGATATGTATCTCTATATGTTACGCTATGCAGCACGGCATAGATGTAGTCGATTAGGTCTATTGCAAGGAATCCGCCCTCTTTGCGTTCTTCGTCTTCTATATCTTGCAGTTGCAAACCTATTCTATTTTCTATATTTTGTAGAATGTCTGGAGAGAAGTTTGCATACTTCAACATTCCGTCATAGATAATCATAGGGAATAGATAGATACCGCCTCGTGGAATCATGTTTTTGTCTGTTACCTTATCTGTACAATAAACCAAAGACCATTCAGAGTCGCCTAACGACGAACCTTCTTGTCCCAAGCAGAGAATGATATTTTTCTTGCCAAATAAGTTTTTTTGAATTTCACTACGATGTCTATCCATAAAGATAGAGCCATATACCGTCCATCTGTTGTCGAATGGACGATAAGCTAATTCACAGATATTATTTTTAGCATTATAATTAGTTAAAATTATTTTATCTCTTAGCTTGTCATATTTATTTTTCTCCGCTTCTTTATCAACAAACCCAAAACTCTCACGAATATCAGAAAAAGTATTGGTAGTTATTGCATCACAAAATCTTTCTATATCGGATTTTGTATAATGCATAACTATTGAATCTCGCCCTGTAGTTATTCCTTGGCATATCCCACTTTTCATAAGTTCTTTCACATTAAATCCTTCCTCATATCGCTGACGAGCGTCTTCATTCCTTGTTCGGAAAGCATAGAAAGGTTCAAATGGATTCACGTCAATAAAATCCATTTCAGACAATTTGTGAGAAGCCAGATAATTCAGCTTTTCTCTACGAGTGCCATAAATGTCTTTATAATGAACCGTTGCAAGTTGGTCTTTATTCCCATCTTTATGTTTAATAAAAATGTTAATACTTACACCAACCATAATATTGAATATACATTCATCGTTTGTTTCCTCATTACCTTCTTTTCTTTTAGAAGAGCCATGAAGATTAATAACATAAATCTCATCAAAATCTTTCAATAAATTATAGCGCATACCACGGAATAGGCGTGTGTCAAGGAATGTATTACCGCATATATACGCCAACACCCCTTCTTTTGTTCTTTCAACAAAGTTCTGCCCCAGTCGTATGAATTTGCAATAGTCGTTATTAATTCCCTTGGAATTCACTCCTTTAAGAGTATTTTTATATATTACTTTACCATTTTTGCGATTTCTGCTTACTTGGATTTTACTCATGCCTGGCTCCTGCTTATAGTCGTCCATAAGGCTCATAATCCATTCACCAGTATTTGCGGATTTTTCATTATATGGCGGATTACCCATCACGACCATGATAGGAGTGTCGCGCTTGATGATATTTGCCGCATTTGATTCATCGGTAATGAATTTTGCAAAAGGCAGATTAGCCTCTGGATGGTCCTCTTCAAGAGAGTTTGTCAGAAATATATTAAGACGGTCAACATTCTCATTTTCAACCTTGTCAAGCCCAAGGGATGTAGATAATTTCAGGTGAGCCATTGTGTATGGAGCCATCAAGTATTCGAATGCGTTAAGACGTGGCACTATATGATTTACTACATCTTCAGCCCATAGCCCCTCTTGACCTTTGTATGACTCTTTAATCCTTTCAGCAACAGCAGCAAGGAAAGTTCCTGTACCCGTTGCCGGGTCAAGAACCTGTACTTTATGCGTCTGCTTGCCATTATATTCTATCAATGTATTATTTGCCAATCCGTCATTTATGCTCAATTCTGTGCGCAGAAGATAATCTACGGCGTCAACGATAAAGCCAACAACCTCCTTAGGAGTATACCAAACACCAAATTCTTCACGAATCTTGGGGTTGTATTCAGCCAAGAAATCCTCATAGAAATGTACAAGCGGATCCTTTCCATAGTTGTGAAGGATGCGTTCCATTTTTGTTACCTTGAATATCTCTACCAATTCTTCAACAATCCATTTAACACCACTATGAAGTTCTGCTAAAGCAAGTTGCTTGAATATCTTTTTCAAGAAAGGATTAATGCTTGGTATGAGTTCGGATGCCTCCTGTAGCGAAAACGATGATGGCGTCTTGTCGTATATTCTTGCAATGAACATACCATAAACAATCGTTTGAGCATAGAAATCAGCAAACTGTTCCTCGGTCATATCATGCACGAGGAACTTTTTGAAAGCATCTAATTTAATATGTAAATCTTTATCTTCTTTAGTCTGGTTAGTTCCTGTTTTAGACAATGCTATAGAAAGAATCTTAGCTATAACCTTTGCTTTTGCAGCAAGTGTTTCAGCAAGAATTTTTGCGCTATTTATAGGTTGTGGCGTTGCTTCTATCAACTTAGAAAGAAGTTTAGTAAAAGCAGATATTTGTTCCGCATCTTCAGTAGGAACAATATGCCCATCTTTTCTTTCTGCTATTTTCGCAGACAGGGTTTCTTCTCCTTTCTCATAAAGCACGAATTCAAGATAGTCAGTAAACGCAATGGTGTTAATAGCCTTCTTATATCTATCAAATTGCTCTTTATGTGCTTTATCATTTTCACCTCTTAAATCCTTATCAAACAAGTCTTTTGTTTCAATAAATGAGATAATGGTGTCCCCTTTGCGCAACTCGAAATCAGGTGCACCATATTCCTTGCGCTTAGGTTCATTAATAATCTGAACAGGAACGCTGTTTTTTTTAGGCTTAGGCAAAAAAGTATTTAGTAGAGTTTCTAAAACTCCACGAAAACTCTGTTCTGTTGTTTCGCCAGTTTGATAAATCTTATCAACTGTCTGTATATATTGACTTATTGAATTTATCATATTATTGTTTGAATGTTAATATCACCAGAGATGGAGGGCGTACAAGAGGTAAGTCTTGCACTTGGACACGATGAGCCTGTGTCAGTAGGTTGCCCATTATACAATGAAGCGTCAGCCGTTAAAGGCTGTTTGGTGTTATCTTCCAATGTTATTGCTCAGAGGTTAGATTAAACCAATAGACTTTTCTTGATAGGATTGTCAATTATTGACTACAAAGATAAAAAATCTTATTCAGCCGAAATAGTAAATCATTGGAAATTTTGACTTTAGATATCACATTTTTGTAATTTTAGGTGGTTTGTAGTAACTGATTCTACAAATCGCCTCTCGTTGTCATTATCTGGATAAACATTGTGACTTCTTTTTTGATGGTGCTCCCACCCCCAACTTCTGTGTTCCGTCCCAATTCGTGAGTTGGTCGGCACAACCATTGGAGGCACCGAGGGAAGCGTATGTTTTTGCGCTACATGACATGTGGTCAACAAAAGCGAGGAAGATGTCACTGGCATTGTCTGTTAATTGAACTTCATTCGTGGCAAAGAGTTTTCCTCGGTTCGAAATAAGAAATCCACTGACATCTACGTCTACATTCTCAATTTGAGCGTATGATCATTTAGCCATCCGATTGTACACTTCCTGTTTGTCGCCAATCGTTATTACATCGCTATGAATTTTGTTTGTCATCAAAAATCAGTCATAGTATCATTTTTCTCCTTAATGAAGCCACTAAATCGCTATAGACTAATGACTTGACTCAATGATACTTTTCTGAATGCTTTACAGAAAAGTATCATTAAAGTATCATTAAAGTATCATGGAAAGTAAGCTTAACACTATCATCGCGGATGCGCTTACAATTATCAGATGACATCAACTTATTGGGCAACCGCTTGGCATAAATTCTGCCCAACAGGGGCAAGCACCTTGCCCCTGTTGAGAAAGCACCTTGCCCCACATGGGCAAGCAGCGTGCCCATTTTAGAGCATAAAACTGTTGAGGCTCAAGTATCCTGTTCTGTATTGGAGACAGGTAAAAGCATGGAGTTTCTGCCGGTTTAAAACAAAATGATCATTAGGACTTGTTTGTATTTTGTTTATTCTAATTTGGGTAGACCGATTTAAGTTTATGATAGTTGCAGTCTATTATGATATAGATGTGCTCATTTGTTTGTCTATAAAAGAAGCCGTATCTTTGCATCGTCAAAATTGATGACAGACCAAGTATTAACCAATAAATATAAAAGATATGGAAAAGCTTTCAGATATAATAAAGAGCGGTCAACTGACTCTTGTTGACTTCTTTGCCACATGGTGTGGTCCGTGCAAGACAATGCATCCCGTTTTGGAACAACTGAAGGAAGAACTCGGCGACAGCATACGCATAGTGAAAGTTGACGTAGACAAAAACGAAGCCATAGCCATGCAGATGCGCATCCAGTCCGTTCCCACCCTGATGGTTTTCAACGGAGGAGAGATGAAATGGCGACAGAGCGGTGCCATGTCGGCAAACGAACTGAAGCAAGTGATAGAGAGCGTGAAGTAGAAAAGACAGCAAACAGTAATAACCCCAATTGAGTAATGGTAAAACAATAACTTGACCGACAAAAATACAGGTCAAAATTTGATCAAGTTATTCCTTCACCATTACTGAATGTCCTAGTGACCGTTTTGGGAGTAAATATTTATCGGCCATGACAGCAAACAAGAAAAAATTCCTCATAGTGGGTGGAGTGGCAGGTGGAGCTACTGCAGCCGCACGCATCAGACGAATGACAGAAGATGCAGAAATCATACTCTTTGAAAAAGGAGAACATATCTCATACGCCAACTGCGGATTGCCATATTATATCGGTGGAGTGATAGAAGACCGCGACCGTCTGTTTGTGCAGACTCCAGAAGCTTTCGGCAGACGTTTCAATATTGACGTGCGCACAAGGAGCGAAGTGACGGCGATTGATGCGGCAGCCAGAAAAGTGACCGTGCGCACCGCCGACGGCAAGGAATATAGCGAATGCTACGACAAGCTGTTGTTGTCGCCAGGAGCGTCGCCCGTGGTGCCGCCTCTGCAGGGAATCGACAGCGAAGGAATCTTCACGCTGAGAAACGTGAGCGACACCGACCGCATCAAGCGTTACATGAGCAACCACAAGGTGAGGCGTGCTGTCATTGTGGGAGGTGGATTCATCGGTCTGGAGATGGCAGAGAATCTGAAACATGCCGGCGCACAGGTGGCAGTGGTGGAGATGGCAAACCAGGTGATGGCGCCTATCGACTATTCGATGGCGGCTATCGTGCACGACCATCTGCAGCAGCAGAACGTGAAACTGTATCTGGAACAGGCTGTGGAAGGCTTCTCTCAGGATGGAGAAGAACTGGAAGTGCATTTCAAATCAGGCATCAGTCTCAAGGCAGACATGGTGTTGCTGAGCATCGGTGTGAGAGCGGAAACACGACTGGCACAGGCAGCAGGACTGAAACTTGGCGACATGCGAGGCATTTGGGTGAATGAGTATCTGCAGACATCAGACGAGAACATTTATGCCGTAGGCGATGCCATAGAATATCCTCATCCCATCACCGGAAAACCATGGCTTAACTTCCTGGCAGGACCCGCCAACCGTCAGGCACGCATCGTGGCAGACAATATGGTGATGGGCAACAATGAGAGATACGAAGGGGCAATCGGCACGGCAATAGCCAAAGTGTTCGACATTACCGTGGCATCTACCGGTCTGCCGGCAAAGCGACTCAAGCAGATGGACATCCCTTATCTCTCAGCCACTATACATAATGGCGCCCACGCCGGATACTATCCCGGCAGTATGCAGATGGACATCAAGATAACCTTCTCGCCTGAAGACGGCAGACTCTATGGTGCTCAGATCGTGGGCTACGACGGGGTGGACAAGCGCATCGACGAATATGCCATGGCGATAAAGAACGGAGCCACAGTAGACGACCTCACCCGTCTGGAGCATGCCTACGCACCGCCATTCTCTTCAGCCAAAGATCCCGTGGCGATATCAGGCTATGTGGCAGGCAATATACTGAGCGGAAAGATGACTCCACTATATTGGCGCGAGTTGAAAGATATTGATACTACGAAAGTGACGCTCATCGATGTGCGCACAGCCGATGAATATGCTCTGGGGACAATAAATGGAGCCATAAACATCCCGCTGGACGATATGCGCGACAGACTCTCCGAAATACCGAGAGACAAGCAGATATGGCTGTTCTGCGGAGTGGGACTCCGTGGCTATCTGGCTTCCAATATCCTGAAAGCCAACGGATATGAAGATGTGCGCAATCTGATAGGAGGATACAAGACATACAAGGCTGCCACTGCAAAGATAAACACGCCGGAAGGATTCGACGAAGCAGCAGATAATAGTCAGGCGAACGCTTCAGAAACGTCAGAATGCAGCGCTGATGCTCCGTCGTGTTCCGCAGACAAAGAGGTGATAAAGGTAGATGCGTGTGGCATCCAGTGTCCCGGACCAATCATGAAGATGAAACAGGCGATGGACGCATTGAGTGCAGGCCAGCAGTTGGAAATCCGTGCCACAGACGCTGCCTTCCCAAGAGATGCAGAGGCATGGTGTAATACAACAGGAAACAAGTTTCTCGGCAGACGGTCGGAGGCTGGCATACACATAGCTCTCATAGAGAAAGCCACACCATGCGCCATAGAAGCAGCCAAGCCTCAGACCAACGATTTGGGAAAGACGTTGATACTCTTCAGCGACGATCTCGACAAGACGCTCGCCACATTCGTTCTCGCCAACGGGGCGGCAGCAACAGGAAAGAAAGTCAGCATATTCTTCACGTTCTGGGGACTGAATGCCATAAAGAAGACTCACAAGCCAAAGGTGAAGAAAGACATTTTCGGACGGATGTTCAGTTGGATGCTCCCTTCAGACTCTTCCAGACTGGCACTCTCGAAGATGAACATGATGGGTATGGGCGCCAAGATGATGCGCTATCTGATGAACAAGAAGGGTGTGGACTCTCTGGAGTCGCTTCGCCAGCAGGCAATCGACAATGGAGTGGAGTTCATAGCCTGCCAGATGTCGATGGATGTAATGGGAGTGAAGCGCGAGGAACTGCTCGACAATGTCACCGTCGGAGGTGTGGCAAGCTATATGGAGCGTGCAGACAGGGCAAACGTGAATCTTTTTATATAAGAAGAAACAGTCAACAATGTATATGCCCATTCACTAACACCGCATTATGAATCTACAACAACTCAGATACATAATCGCCGTCAACCGCTTCCGCAATTTTGCGAAAGCGGCTGACTCGTGTAATGTATCGCAGCCAACGCTCAGCGCCATGCTGCAGAAACTGGAAGAAGAACTCGACATCAGAATCTTTGACCGCACCAACAGATCTGTGACGCCTACCACAGCCGGCGAAAAGATAATCCGTCAGGCAGAGAATGCGCTGATGGAGATTGAGCGCATCGGCGAGATAGTTTCTGAAGACAAGGGACAAATAGGCGGCGGGTTCAGATTGTCGGTAGGTCCCACGATAGCGCCATACATACTGCCGAAGTTCATCAGACACTATCGGGAGATGTATCCCACAGTGGAATTGTCGATACAGGAAATGAAAGTGAACTTCATGATAGAGGCGCTGCTGCGAGGCGAACTGGATGCCGGAATGGCGATATCGGGCAATGTGTGCGATGGGGTGCTTGAGATTCCGCTCTATGCAGAGAAATTCATGGTATATCTTGCCGAGAGCTGCTGGCGCAAGTTGCCCGTGTTCAAACCGGAGAATCTGGAACACGAGAACATGTGGATAATGAAGGATGCCCAGTGTCTGAGAGACAGCGCTTTCTCTTTCTGTAAAGCACGGAGCAAGGGAACCCATATCTATGAGGCTGGCAGCATCACCACCCTTGTGCATATCGTCGACGAGAATGGCGGTTTTACCATCATTCCGGAGATGCACCTTCCGTTTCTCAACGACAGGCAGCGGGAGAACGTGCGCCCGATAGAAGGCGACTATCTCTCGCAAAGACGAGTGTCGCTGTATGTCAAGGAGGATTACGTAAGAGAGCGTATGCTCAACACCATTACCGACACCATGAAGACATTCATGCCCGCAGGGATGATAGGCGAGGGGATAATGAAATACGGCATCAGACTATGACCGTTTTGAAAAATATAGTTGCCAAAAAACAAAATCCAAGCAGCCCTGATGGCTTTTAAAGATGACAAAATCCCGTGCTGAAAAGATATTCTCTATCACGGGATAGATATTTACAATTGTTCACATGTAGAAGGAATAGTATCTTTGCAAAACTATATTATGACAACAACTCCCAACGTTCAATAGCCCGTTGGGGAGGATAAAGCAAAGATATGGAGAAATTGCGTAAAATATTCCTCTTCTATTATGAAGGCTTCAGGGGGATGACGGTCGGCAAGACGCTGTGGACCATCATCCTCATAAAGCTCTTCATAATGTTTGCCGTTCTCCGCATATTCTTTTTCCAGCCCGCCCTTTCGGGCACCGACGAGGAGAAAGCAGACAAAGTGAGGGAAAATCTGATAACAACGAAACCTTAATAAAAAAGCGTATGGATATAATCAACGTAGTAGAATGGTCAAGGGCACAGTTTGCCCTTACCGCATGTTACCATTGGCTTTTCGTTCCTCTGACATTGGGATTGGGAATAATAGTAGCCGTGATGGAGACAGTGTATTACCGCACCCGCAAGCAGGAATGGCTCAGTCTCACCAAGTTCTGGATGACGCTCTTTGGCGTAAACTTCGCTATCGGAGTAGCCACGGGCATTATCCTGGAGTTTGAGTTCGGTACCAATTTCTCCAACTATTCATGGTTCGTGGGCGACATCTTCGGTGCTCCGCTTGCCATTGAGGGCATCTTTGCCTTCTTCTGCGAAAGCACTTTCTTCGCCGTGATGTTCTTTGGATGGAAGAAGTTTTCTGCCGGCCAGCACCTTGCTGCCACCTGGCTCACTGCCTTTGGCGCGAGTCTGAGCGCATGGTGGATTCTCGTTGCCAACTCATGGATGCAGTATCCTGTGGGCATGGAGTTCTCTGCCGACCAGATGCGCAATGTGATGGTCAGCTTCCGGGATGTGGCTCTGTCGCCGGTAGCGGTAAACAAGTTCATCCATGCCGTCACCAGCGGATGGTGTCTCGCCGGTGCCTTTGTCGTATGCGTCAGCGGATGGTTCCTGATGAAGAAGCGCAACGTAGACTTTGCCGTCAAATCCATCAAGGTAGGCGGCGCAGTAGGTCTTGCAGGCATCCTGTTGTGTATGTTCTCCGGCGACGGCAGTGCTGTTGAGGTGACAAAGGTGCAGCCCATGAAGCTCGCTGCCATGGAGGGTCTGTATGAGGGCAAGGAAGGCACGCCCCTTGTGGGCTTTGGCATACTGAATACGGAGAAACAGTGGAATGACGACAAGGATCCGATGCTGTTTGAGATAGCCATACCAAAGGGCTTGAGCATACTGGGACGCCACGACGCCAATGCCTTTATTCCGGGTATCAAAGACATTATTGAGGGCAAAGACATTGTGGATGGAAGGATGGTCAATACCGTTCCGTATGCCGAACGCATCAAGCGCGGCAAGGCAGCCCAGAAGGCTCTGGCGGCATACAACGAGGCTAAGAAGGCAGGCGACGCTGCCGGAATGGCAAAGGCGGAAAAGGAACTGAAGCCAGACTACAAGTATTTTGGCTACGGCTACTTCAATGATGTGAAAGAAGCAATCCCCGATGTGGCCATGGTGTTCTATCCTTTCCATATCATGGTCGCCGTAGGCGGATGGCTGCTGGTGTTCCTCGCCGCAACGGTGTTCCTGTCGTTCAAAAGACGCGGATGGCTGAGCTGCAGATGGAAGAAAATAAGTGTATTCCCGCTTTTGGCATTTGTCACTTTGCCTCTGGCATATCTCTGCTCCCAGTGTGGCTGGATAGTAGCCGAAGTGGGTCGTCAGCCATGGGCAATCCAGGATATCATGCCCGTGCAGGCAGCCGTGTCAAGTCTGTCGGTAGGTCAGGTCGTCACCACATTCGTCATCTTCGGCTTGTTGTTCACCATCCTGCTGTGTGCTGAGATAAACATTATGATAAAGCAGATAAAGAAGGGTCCCGAAGTGCAGGAACACGTAAACTGATTTTGTTAAACCCACAAATATATACACTATGAACTATCAATTATTACAAGAATACTGGTGGCTTTTGATTTCCGTCTTGGGATCACTGTTGGTCTTCATGCTCTTCGTTCAGGGCGGACAGTCTATGATACCCCAGATGAAGGAGGAGCAGCGTGAGGACATGATATATACCATTGCCCACCGTTGGGAACTAACCTTCACCGTGCTCGTCACCTTTGGCGGAGCCTTCTTCGCTTCGTTTCCGCTGTTCTATTCCACCTCCTTCGGTGGAGCATACTGGATATGGATGCTTATACTCTTCGGCTTCGTCGTGCAGGCGGTGAGCTTCAAATACCGTCTTTCCGACGGAAACATCCTCGGCCGCAAGCTATATGACATCTTCCTTTTCATCAACGGCATTTTCGCACCGCTGCTCTTGGGCGGTGCGGTGAGCACATTCTTCTTCGGAAGCGATTTCACGGTAGAGAAGACAAATCTCACAGACGCCGCAGCTCCCGTGATATCGCAGTGGGGAGACTGGCATGGACTCGAAGTCCTTCTGGATTGGCGTGTGGTGATGTTCGGATTGATGGTATTGTTCCTCACAAGGGTGCAGGCCAACCTGTGGTTTCTCAATCAGGTGAAAGACGAGAACACGGCAGAGTGGAACAGAAAACAGCTCCGTGTCAATGCTCCGGTATTTGTCGTTCTCTTTCTTGCCACAACGGCAGTATTGCTTACGACCGGCAGTTACGAAACTACCGGCCTGCATGAGTTCCAGTGGGTAGACAACAAATATCTCAACAATTTCATAGCCATGCCGGCGGCGCTCATAAGCTTCCTCTTGGGCACACTCATGGTGCTCTATGCAGTCTTTGCCGCTCTGTTCAGAAAGAGTCGCAAGGGAATATGGTTCTCCGGCTTGGGAACGGTGCTTGTGGTTCTGTCGCTCTTCTGGGTGGCAGGCTATAACGACACGCCTTACTATCCGTCTTATGCCGATATGGAGTCGTCGCTGACAATCTACAATTCGTCATCATCAGAGTTCACCCTGAAGACCATGAGTGTCGTCAGCCTTGCCATTCCGTTCGTGTTGGCATACATCGCATGGGTGTGGTATAAACTCACGAAATAAGCGGGAGATTTATATGCCCCATTGAGTCTGACCCCAAGCGGCGCTGATGACCGCTTGGGGTTATTTTGACTTCCATATTTCATAGCAGAACGGAGGAGTATTGGGATTTTCTTCCTGTTCATAACAGAAGGTAGAGCGCTCAGCCTTTATCGTTTCCACATATTGTTCCAGCATGTTCTTGAAGACAAGGAATGAACGTATCTTCGTGTCGTGGTCTGAATGCTGGATGATGAAGACATAACGGTTTAGCGGATGCTTCCGCATCACACTGACAATCCTGTCTGCCAGGTTTTCTGTGAAGGTGCAGTCTACATTTGAGAAGAAATACGACATATTGAAAACCACGAGGTTTGGCACTTCAGACACGGAAGTCCAATAGCTGTCGTCCAATTCCATGAATGAAGTCTTGAAATCCATCAGCATCCTGTCGCCGGTAGTTTCTCCCAGTAGTTTTTCCGCCATTGCCTTCATCGCCGCAGAGATGTCAATGCCAGTATAATGAATGTCCGGAAACAGCCCCGCCATTTGCTCTGCAAACGCGATGCCGCAGGTGGCAGGTCCGCATCCGATGTCTATAAACCTTATTCTTCCGCTCATATTCTTTGCCATGGCCGACAACCAGTTGCTGTAAGACTGATACAGTCTTTTCGCACTGCGATAATACCTCTGCATGATGTAATGACAGTATAGCAATACCTGGTCGTTGGCATTCATTATCAGGTTGGCATTCAATTCCGTGCTGAATAGCGACGAGTCATTCGAGAAGTCCGACCGTCCGTAGTTGATGAGCGACATGTTGGCATCAGTCGTATTGCCTAGGATTATCTCGTGTCCTCTTGTGCGCGAATCCTTTTTTATCGCATCCACGACATGCTTGCTGAATGCGGCGGCGAATCGGGATGACATGCCCAATGTTTCCTCAGCCATTGTCGTTTCATAGGCGTCAACCGTTTCGCTTACTTCAAAGTTTCCCTTGCAATAATCATCCGGAGCTACATCAAAGTATCCACCCTTGCTCCTCACGAACTCCATCAGTTTGTAGAAAGTGAAGTTCTCGTTGAGAAGAACTGGATTTCCGATGAGAATCAGGTTCAGTCTCGCCCTGGTCATGGCAACATTCAGTTTGCGGTCTATCACCAGTCCGTCCTCTTCAAACACATTGCTCGTAAGGAAGTTGAGCTGATACGGCTGCTGGATGGTGAAACCATATATGATATAGTCACGCTGACTGCCCTGATAGCGCTCCACGGTGTCTATCGTGATGTCATGAAGACAGGGAATGCCGAACTTGTCTATCTCGTTTCTCACCGTGGATATCTGGTTGCGGTAGGGCACTATCACGCCAACCGTCTTTTCCGTGTCGAAGCAACCGGATGCCAGCTCATACACGGCACGTACGGTGGCGGCAATCATCCTTGCCTCCACGCTGTTTGTCTTTGCCGATAGCGACCGCTTTGGTGGTTCTGCCGTGACGAAAGCTATGCGGCGGGTCGTGAGCATGGTGATGATGCCGTTGCCGGTGTCTTTGCGCACATTGGGAAGAATCTGGTGGTCGAGCGGCACGATGTCAAGGCGGTTGCCGTAGAAAGCATAGTTGGGAAACTCCGCAATGTCTCTGTGCATGCGCCCCTGCTTCGTCAGCATATACACAAAGCGGTCGTCGTAGTCGCCTCTGCCCGTCTTGAAATGTGCGAGCAGGCGCTCAAAGAGCGACAACCGGCAGTCAGAGAGATGGATGTCGCACAGCTCCGGTTCAGTCACGGCAGACTCCTCCGGCGTCTGCTGCACTACGGCAGGCAACTGCTTGTGGTCGCCTATGAGCACAAACTTGTCTATCCTGCACAGGTCGTCCTTCTGTGCGCAGAGCAGTCCGATGAGATGTGGCTCGAGAATCTGCGACGACTCGTCTACAATGGCAAGACTGAAGTGCTTTATCTGCAGCAATGACACGTTGGCGTTGAGCGCGGCAGTAGTTCCGCAGAACACCCTCGTGGAGCGGATTATATGTCTGCCGGAATCCAGATCTTGGGATTTCAGTTTGTTGCTCAGCAGATATTGACGGTATTCCTTGGAGCAAGAGAGTTCAGAACCAATCCTCACGAAGTCGAAGTCGGGATCCTCCTCCTTCAGTTCCACAAGCTTGCTGCATATCTCGTCAACCGCCCGGTTTGTGTATGATAGCAGCAGCACGTTGGTGTCCTCCTCCAGCAGTTCTTCCTTCAGCAGGTTCACCAGTCCGTAGGATGTCTTGCCCGTTCCCGGAGGACCGATGATGAGAAACAGGTCGCGCGCCTGTTTCGCACGGTCAACGAGCGTGTTGAAGTTGCCGTATTCCCCCTTGCGCCTTATCGTAGGGTCGGTCTCCGGCTGGCGCTGCAGGAGGATAAGGTCGCGTCGCTCTTTGGGAGCAGAGAGGAATGAGTGCATGGCGCTATACAGAGAGCCCGTCATCGACTCAAGCATATCGTGCTCTATTGCCCATAGTGTGTCGCCAGGTTTGTTCCCAAAAGCAGTCTTGTCCGTCTGGCTGCAGCGCAGACGCAGTTCTATACTGTCGTTGCGCATGTCGATGATGGTGGCGCGGTGTACCATCTGCGCACATGCGTCAGGCACCTTCGTGTCTTTGTTGTAATTGTATGGATAGAGCATCACGATGTCGCCGATGCGGAAATTTGTGGTGTCAGCCGACTGTGGCTCGTCAAACCGGAGCTTTATTCCTCTCACAGACGTTTCCTGCTTGTCCTCAAAGTCATATCCGGCGATGTGTAGCTTGTCGTAGATGTTGCCGGCAGCCTTCTTGTCCTCCAGCGTGTCATTCCATGTTGAGGCGAAGCCGGAATCCTCCTTCGTCTTGTTGCCAACCTTGGCAAGCAGCTGCTCGTTTTCCAGAAAGCGCAGAAACCGGAGATAATACAGACGCTCAAGCTTTGATGCAGAGGCGATGGGCGAAAGGAGTTCTGAAAGTTGAGGCCGTATGTAATCCTCCCACAACCGTCCGGTCACCTTCTTCTTGTTCAGCATGTCGGGAGTAAGACTTGTCAGGATGTCGAGTCCCTCCTTGGCATACAGTATCTCGCTCCATGCGAGCAGGTTGCGCATCCTGATGGCGCGGTGCAGCAGCTGCGGGGCATTAGGCGAGCTGACCAGTCCTTCAGAGTATTTGGAGTAGAGGAGCATGATGCCTCTGATTTCCGACGGATACTTGTCATATCCATAGGTGAGCAGCGCACCATACAATAGGGCCTGCACCCAGTGTGGTTCCCTCACTTTGGGTATGTTGGGATTATAAGATGGCGAAGTGTAAGGCACGAAATCCCCCTTTCCTGATTTCTGCTCTATGATGATGATGTCTTTATCCTTTTGCCACAAGAAGTCAAGGCGTCCCTGAATGCCCAGCACCTCGCTGAAGAACGACGGTTCGAGAACCACGCCTTTTCTGTTGTAGTCTTTGATAGACTGTGGCAGACTGGCGCCTATCAGATGGCTGATGTTGCGCTTTTGTATCTGTGCGTCTTGCGTGAACCTGATGCGGTCCTTTGGGAGTTCCATTCCCGGGCATGATATTATGCTCATGATATTCCTGCTGACAAACTCCCTGATGCTGTCGCTGAAGGCGATGTTGCGGTCGTGTACCACATCATCGAGGAACTGTCCCGACAGGTTACCCAGATGTATGGGCAGCGTGTTGGGATTCGGTTTAATCTTGTTTACCAGATTTACGAACGGCGATTCGGCATAAGACTCGAAGCAGCTTGATATCGTGGTGATGTTTATGAGATAGTCTGGCTCCAGAATGATAAGCTCCGGCAGACAGATTTCGCCGCGTTCATCCATACGGATGCGCACCAGGTTCAGTCTGGCTCCCTCCCAGAGTGTTGTCTTGAGGTACGACCAGTCTGATTTCCCCTCAAGCGTGAGGATGTGGTTGTGGTTGCCGTAGGAAATCTGCATGGTGTTGTTGTTTTCCTCTTCCGTCGCCCATATATACTCGTCATCCCAACGTTCCACAACGACCCGAAGCACCTTCTCGCTGTATCGTCCCCATGTCTTCTTCCTGTCGGCACGTGGAAAACAGGCTTTCAGCTGCTCCGGTATTTCTTCCTTGCCGCACACATGATACACCAGCAGCGTTGTGGCTTTCAGATTATGCGGAAAGAGCTTGGAAAGTTCTTCTGCCGAGAGTTCCTGGTCGCTGTTGGGGCGGGGAAAGAGGTCCTTGCGACCCAGCTGTATGAGATTGGCAATATTGGATGGTATATCGTATTCCTTGATGCAATAATCCACCTTGGCGAATAGTCCCACGAAAGCAATCTGGCAGTCGAGAACGGCTTGGTCCACCGCCCGGCGGAATACCTGTTTGAGAATGGCGTATCTCTCTTCTTCCGTCATGTCGTCAGCGCAAGATTCCTTCAGTTGCATATATAGGCTTGATGCGGAGTCTACGACGATGGATTTTCCTATGCTGGCATTGACCCTCTCGCTGTTGTCAATCTTTCGTTTGGTATATGGTTTTGTCTGCATGATTATTTTCCTGTTATGGTGTCGGCAAATCTGTTTTCCTTATGGCGCTACCAGATTTTGAGCGCATGCAAATATACTCAAACTATACGAGAATAAGCCATGAAAGCACACCTTTCGAAAAATAAAGCTGTCATAAACCATATCGCCACATTTGCTAACTTGCAATGCAAAAGGGCAACGTCTTTATCAACGTTACCCCTGGTTGTTGTAATTATTTCCAGTCAACAGTGTTGTTTTATTGGTGAAAATGCCGTAAATTTGCTGATTGAATAATAAATGCAGCATTATGGCAGAGAAATACATCAATCCACATACCGATTTCGGCTTTAAGCGCCTGTTCGGTTCTGAGTTCAACAAGGAGTTGCTTATCAGTTTCCTGAACGCCATGTTCCATGGCGAACAGAACGTGCAGGACGTAACTTATCTCAACTCCGAACAACTTGGTGACCGCGTGGATGCCCGCCGAGCCATCTTCGACGTATATTGCGAGAATGACAAGGGAGAGAAATTCATAGTGGAGATGCAGAACGTATACCAGGAGTTCTTCAAAGACCGCACCATCTATTATTCTACGTTCCCCATCAGAGAACAGGCGCAGCGTGGAGGAGACTGGGATTTCCATCTCAATCCTGTCTACACGATTGGCTTGCTGAACTTCAACTTTGCCGACGGGCTTGAGAATGCAAAGCGCTGGCACCATGAGGTGAAGCTGATGGAGGTGGACACACACGAGGTGTTCTACGACAAACTCACATATATATACGTTGAGATACCTAAGTTTGACAAGAAAGAGAGTGAACTCGAAAGTATGTACGACAAGTGGATGTACGTGTTGAAGAATCTCTCCAACCTGATGCAACGCCCCGCAGCCCTGCAGGAGCGTGTTTTCACACGTCTGTTCGAACAGGCAGAGATATCAAAGTTCGACAAACAGGAGCTGAAACTGTATGAAGACAGCGTCAATGCATACCGCGACATCGTGAATGCCATACGGACTGCGGAAAAGAAGAAATATGCAGAAGG